>Ga0315291_10000691_pt1 | contig 44971 bp, 38 predicted proteins | sample YL17G12_20_MG_FD_203070 | JGI IMG/M metagenome (GOLD analysis project Ga0315291, IMG submission 203070) | Sediment microbial communities from Yellowstone Lake, YNP, Wyoming, USA - YL17G12_20 | ecosystem: Environmental > Aquatic > Freshwater > Lake > Sediment | place: USA: Wyoming | collected...
CGGCCCTGGATGTCAGACGCCTTGCCCGCGCCCTCTACGATGGTGGTGTCCTCTTTATCCACCGTCACCCTCTTGGCGCGCCCGAGATCGGAGATCTCTAGATTCTCCAGCTTGATCCCCAGGTCCTCGGAAATGCACTTGCCGCCCGTGAGGATTCCGATGTCCTCGAGCATGGCCTTCCGCCGGTCGCCGAATCCCGGCGCCTTGACCGCGCAGCAGGCGAGCGTCCCGCGGATCTTGTTTACCACGAGCGTTGCGAGGGCTTCCCCCTCGACATCCTCAGCGATGACGAGCAGGGGTCTGCCGGTCTTCGCAATCTTTTCGAGCAAGGGGAGGAGATCCTTGAGGTTTGAAATCTTCTTTTCATGGATGAGGATATAGCAGTCCTCAAGCACCGCGTCCATTGTCTCCGCATCGGTCATGAAGTACGGCGAGATGTAGCCCTTATCAAACTGCATCCCTTCAACCACCTTGAGCGTGGTGTCAATGCTCTTGGCTTCCTCAACGGTGATCGTGCCGTCCTTTCCGACCTTCTCCATCGCGTCAGCGATGATGTCTCCTATCGTCGAGTCGCAGTTCGCGGAAATCGTGGCGACCTGGGATATCTCTTTCCTGTCCTTGACCGATTTGCTCATCTTCGCGAGCTCTTTCACCACGACCTCAACGGCCTTGTCAATACCGCGCTTGAGCTCCATGGGGTTGATACCCGCGGTCACGTTCTTCAAACCCTCGCGGTATATGGACTCAGCGAGCACCGTTGCCGTGGTCGTGCCGTCGCCGGCGTCCTCAGAGGTCTTTGAGGCTACCTCTCTCACCATCTGGGCACCCATATTCTCATACGGTTCCTCGAGTTCGATCTCCTTGGCAACCGTTACCCCATCCTTGGTGATCGTCGGCGAACCGAACTTCTTGTCCAGGATTACGTTACGACCTGCGGGGCCAAGCGTGACCTTGACGGCCTTGCTCAGCTTTGTGACGCCGTTGAGTATCGCCTGTCTCGCATCAGCGCCGAATAAAAGTTGTTTTGCTGCCATTGGATAACTCCTTTCTTTTTTAATGTGAATCCCGGGATGCGCGCATCCCGTCGCCCACTACTCTATGATCGCCAGCACATCTTCTTCACGCATGATGAGGTATTCCTTATCATGCACCGTGACGTCCGTGCCGGCGTATTTTCCGATAAGCACCGTGTCCCCCTTCTTGACCTCCATGGGGATCACCTTGCCGTCTTCGCCCCTTCTTCCTGGGCCTACCTCGATAATCCTGGCCTGCATCGGCTTCTCCTTGGCGGTGTCGGGGATGATAATGCCTCCCTTTTTCGCCTCAGCCTCCTCGATGCGCTGTACCAATATTCTATCACTTAGCGGCTTAATCTTCATCACATAACTCCTTTCGTATCAATTAAATTCACCTTCATGCGCTCGCGTCTACATAATTTACTTACGGATCATAAGAGCAAAACTGCGATAGCTTCACATCACCCCCTTCAGTAAATGACAAATGACAAAGCACAAATGACAAAAACATATGAAGTTTTGTCATTTGGTATTTGGTATTTGTCATTTGTTATTTCCCTTCTTGTCATCATCAACGACTTCATAGTCGGCATCGATCACATCCTCGGGCTTCCCACGCGGCGGCTCCTCCTGGCCTCCGCCCTGCGGGCCCGCATGGGGGCCGGCCTGCGTCTTGTCTCTCGCCTGGGCATACATCTCCGCGGAAACCGCATGCCAGCTCTGTGTGAGATCCTCTGATGCCGCTTTCATCTCCTCGACGTTGTCGCGCTTCACCGCATCCTTCACGCGCTCCATGGCCGCCCTGAGCTTCTGCTGCTGTTCGGGCGATATCTTTGCTGCGTGCTCCTTGAGGAGTTTTTCAGCCTCGTAGACAGCAGCCTCAGCCCTGTTTTTGGTTTCTATCTTTTCGCGGCGCTGCTTGTCCTCACCTGCGTGCAGCTCGGCGTCCTTCACCATCCGCTTGATTTCCGCCTCATTCAAGCCGCTCGAAGCGGTGATCTTGATTGACTGCTCCTTGCCGGTACCGAGATCTTTCGCGGAGACGTGCAGGATGCCATTGGCGTCGATATCAAAGGTCACCTCGATCTGGGGGATGCCGCGTGGCGCCGGGGGGATGCCCACGAGCTGAAAATTCCCGATGAGCTTGTTATCAGCGGCCATCTCGCGCTCCCCCTGGAGGACGCGGATATCCACGCTCGTCTGGCTATCGGCAGCCGTGCTGAAGATCTCGCTCTTCTTAGTGGGAATGGTGGTGTTCCTCTCGATCAATTTTGTCGTCACGCCGCCGAGCGTTTCGATACCGAGCGAGAGGGGCGTGACATCGAGCAAGAGCACGTCCTTCACCTCTCCCTTGAGCACGCCCGCCTGTATCGCTGCCCCGACGGCAACCACCTCGTCGGGATTGACCCCTTTGTGCGGCTCTTTCCCGAAGAGCTTCTTCACGGTCTCCTGCACCTTCGGCATGCGTGTTTGGCCGCCGACCAGGATCACCTCGTCAATTTTTGCGACAGGAATGCCCGAGTCTTCAATCGCCCTCTTGCAGGGACCTATGGTCCGCTCGATGAGATCCGCCACGAGCTGCTCGAGCTTTGATCGGGTGAGCTTGAGGACGAGGTGCTTCGGGCCGGATGCGTCAGCAGTGATGAAGGGAAGGTTGATCTCGGTTTCAGTGACGGACGAGAGCTCGCACTTTGCCTTTTCGGCTGCTTCCTTCAGGCGCTGGAGCGCCATCTTGTCATTACGGAGATCGATTCCCTGCTCGCGTTTGAACTCATCGGCAATCCAGTCCACGACCCGCTGATCAAAATCATCACCTCCGAGGTGGGTATCGCCATTGGTTGCCTTCACCTCAAACACACCATCGCCGATTTCCAGTATTGAGATGTCGAAGGTTCCGCCGCCGAGATCGTACACGGCGATGCGTTCATCCTTTTTCCTGTCCAGGCCGTACGCGAGTGACGCCGCGGTCGGCTCGTTGATAATCCTCAATACATCAAGTCCGGCGATCCTCCCGGCATCCTTTGTCGCCTGCCGTTGGCTGTCGTTGAAATAGGCGGGGACGGTAATGACCGCCTGCGTGATCTTCTCTCCGAGGTATGATTCCGCATCGCTCTTCAGCTTCTGGAGGATCATGGAAGAAATCTCAGGGGGAGAGAGGACCTTGTCTCCCGCCTTCACATCGGCGTCTCCGTTACTCGCCTTTATCACCTTGAAGGGCACAAGTTTAATTTCGGAGCTCACCTCGTCGTACTTCCTGCCCATGAACCGTTTGATCGAATAAATGGTATTATCGTAATTCGTTATTGCCTGGCGCTTCGCCGTCTGTCCGACGAGGCGCTCACCGGTCTTTGTCATCGCGACGACGGAGGGCGTCACGCGGTTACCCTCAGCATTCGGGATCACCACTGGCTCCCCACCCTGCATGACCGCCACGCACGAATTTGTGGTGCCAAGATCTATTCCAATGACTTTTCCCATTTTATCCTCCTCAAGACATGAGGGCCCAGTATATGGACCCAACATTACATGCTAAAGAGAAGCAAGAATTATGCCATCTTGATGCATTATTTGACTGATGACCTTAACTTATTGCTAACCAATATAATAAGGACTGAGTGCTCCTTGCAATGCATTTGGCAATAACAGGAGGATGGGACATCATTGCTCATAATTTAGTTTACGAGGCCTCATGTGAGACATAATGACCCATTGTGTAGTTATATGCTTATGGCCGTAATGGGACAATTATAGGGGGTAGCCGCAGATTTACGCGGATGAACGCTGATACACCTATATACAATCAGCGTGTATCTGCGTGTATCCGCGGCAAGAAACCGTGATCACTCACACAATCCTTTTTATCTGCGGCAATTCATTGCTGGATTCACCCTGTAGGTGACCCATTACTTATGGACGGAGATTAATCTGGGGGCAGGACGGCACTTTCTGAAACCTCGGCATCGGGGTCTACAGGGCGACCAGTTGCCTCGGAGGCACCCTTTCCGGGCACTCCTTTATAGCGGATGATTATCTCAGGCGTCGGGTCAGGAAACCGCGAGAGGGGTTCTGTCCGTGCCTGAGCGGGGATATCCTGCGTGCGCGGAGACGGAGGACGTGATAGCTGAGGAGGGACTTTCTTCTTTATCTTCTTTTTATTGTCCGTAGAAGTCATAATAGTGATTTTAAGCTTATCACTGGCGCGTGCCCGAATCCGCCCCGAGAAACTCCCGTCGGGATTCACCTTCCCTGAGATTTTTTCCTTGTTCCCCGTGTTCTCAACACTGAAGGTCCCGATCACATTAGGGCTGACAATCACTGATCCGGGGGGACCTGATATTGTTGATAAACCCTCCGCATCAGGCGGCGAGGAGCTAATCCGATCTTCGAACACCGCGAGGTCTTTTGCATGGACGGAGACAGCATGCCCTATCATGAAGCACAGCACTGCTACGCCGGATAAATAAATCTTCAGCCACAATACCGACCGCGTCATAACCATAGCGCTCCCCATCGCCCGCTACCGATCTCTCTCCGTTGTCGCGGAGAGTCCATACTGCTTGATTTTTCTGTGCAGGGTGCGCCTGCTGATACCGAGGAGTTTTGCCGCCTCTATCCTGCAGCCTTGCGTTCGCACCAATGCCTCCTCGATCATCCGTCGCTCCGCCGCCTTGAGCGTGCGACCGCTCCTCGCGTCCTGTGTGTTTCCTCCGGCACGCCCTCCAGCCGTCCGTACCTCTGGAGATATTTCAGAGATCCTCGAAACGCCTTCCCTCACCTTGCCCGGCAATTCTGACAGCGCGATCATATCGCCGCGCGCGAGCACCACCACCCCCTCGATGCAGTTACGGAGTTCCCTCACATTCCCTGGCCAATCATATGCGAGCACGGCGGACAGGGCCTCGGGGGTCAGCCCCGCCACCCGTTTGCCATTTGCCGCGTTGAATTCAGCCAGGAAAGCGGTGATGAGGGGTGGGATGTCTTCCTTCCTGTCCCTCAGCGGGGGAAACTTTAACCGGATGACGTTCAACCGATAGTAGAGGTCATCGCGAAAACGCCCTCTCGCGATCAGCGACTCAAGGTTGGCGTTTGTGGCGGCGATAAGGCGCACGTCAACATGAATCGTTTCTGCCCCCCCTACCCTTTCGAAGTCCTGTTCCTGGAGCGCACGGAGCAGCTTGGCCTGGGTCCCCGCCGCCATCTCGCTCACCTCATCGAGAAAGAGCGTCCCCCTATTCGCCATTTCGAATCGGCCGAGGTGTCTCCTGATGGCACCTGTAAACGCACCCTTCTCATGGCCGAAAAGCTCGCTCTCCAGTACACCCTCAGCGAGCGCCGCGCAGTGGACCGCAATGAAGGGGTGTTTCCTCCGGTCGCTCAATCCGTGGATGGCGCGGGCGATCAGCTCTTTGCCCGTGCCGCTCTCACCCTCGATGAGCACCGTGGCTTTTGTCGGGGCGATCTGTCTCACCACCCGTTTAATCTCTTCCAGTGCGCCGCTCGCCCCGATTATATTTTCAATCCCGTAGCGGGCATCCGTCCTCTCCCGATCGCTCGCCACGGACGCGAGCGCCCGTTCCACCACCATCCCGAGTTCATCAAGATTGACCGGTTTCGTCAGGTAATCATACGCACCCTCCTTCATGGCCTTCACCGCGGTCTGCACCGTCCCGTACGCGGTGAGAAGAATCACGCTCATATCGGGCCGGAGCATACGCCCACGGCGCATCAGTTCAAGCCCGTCCTCGCCGGGCATCCGAAGGTCGGTCACTATCAGATCGACGCGCGTGCGCTCCATCATCTGCAGTGCCTCACGTGTGCTCGCCGCAAGGAGAATCCTGTATCCGGGAGACTCCAGGGCTTTTCGCAGGCCCTCCCTGGTATTTTTCTCGTCATCCACTATGAGGATCACCGGTTTCATTTCGAGTGCGCCCCTCACCATGCTCAGCCCTTTGGTTGCTTTCGTCCCGGGAGCATCTTCCCGTACTTGAGCGGCACGGGGAGCCTCACCGTCATCGTGGTGCCCTTCCCGGGGTTGCTCGCCACGAGCACCTCGCCTCCGTGCTCGCTCACGATCTGCTGCACGATCATCAAGCCGAGCCCCGCCCCTCCATCTCTCGTGGTGAAATAGGGGTCGAAGATCTTCTCCATCTGCTCCTGCGGGATGCCGCAACCGCTATCGGTCACGCTCACCACCACCTGGCCGCGGGCGCAGGTGACCTCGACCGTGATCAGCCCGCCGTTCGGCATCGCCTGGATGGCATTTCGTACCACATTGATGAAGACCTGCCTGATCTGATCCGCATTGAGGACAAGGGGGGGAACGAAGGGGGCGTAGGCTTTTTCAAGCCGGATGCCGTGGCTCCTCATCTCCGGCTCCATGAAGCTCAGTGTCTTGTCAAGAATGGCAACGAGATCGCCTTCCCTCATCTCGGGGAGATCAGGCCTGGTGGCCTTCAGGAACTGGGTGATGATATGTTCAAGCCGTTTGATCTCCTCTTGTGCCACCGCGACCAGCTCTAGGAGCGCCCCCTTTCTCTTCTGCTTCAGTGGACGGAGGTTCCGTTCGATGAGCTGGAGGTGTATATCGAGGCTGTTGAGCGGGTTGCCCACCTCATGGGCGATGCTGGCCGCCATCGTGCGGAAGGTCTGCAGTTGCTTCACGTGCGCATAGCGCAGCTGCTTCAGCATCTCCGCCGTGGTGTTGCGAAACGTGAACACCGCTCCCGTAAATGCGCCCGCGTCATCCTCGAGGGGAACCATTGTCACCGTGAGACGATCGTGCGCGGGTGGCTCGAGCGTGATCTCCTTCCCGAGGATGCCGACACGGTTATGCACCGCATCTTCGATCAGGCCGCGCAGGGAGGAATCCCGTGCGACTTCCCGCAGCTCCTTCCCGACGAGATTCGTTCGGTCCTGCGCAAGGATCGCCTCCGCTGCCCTGTTGGTGAAACATATCCTGCCGTCGCGATTGATCACGACGATTCCCTCTGAGAGGAGGTTTAAAACCTTATTTAGAAAATCCCGCTCCTCCGCGAGGGACCTCAGGATGCCCTCAAGGCGTTCCCGATCAACGCGACCGAGCCTCGGCAGTACCCTATCCAGGAAAGGCATATGCCCCTCTCATACATTCGCGAGAAAGCGTTTGATGATCTCTGCAAAAATGAGCACAATCAAAGGCGAAATATCTATCCGTCCCGCGAGGGGGGGGATAGACCGTCTCAGCGGACTGAGCACCGGGTTGGTAATCGCATAAATGGCGCGCGCAAACCGGCCACGGGGATATGGCTGAGCCCAGGAGCATATCGCCTGTATAACAATCGCCAGCATATACAGGTTGATGACGAGAATCAAAAAATTAATCATGGGGCATCATCGCTGACACCGCATCAGCGGGCCTCCGCCTTCCGCTGCTGTTCCAGCCACCGTTTCGCCTCCGCGGCGCGTTCGCTGGAACCATCGTAGAGCAGGTACATGGTGTAGTAGTGTGCGGCGGCGCAATAGTCTTTCTTATGCTCCCGGCTGAGCACCGCGATCGCATAGTAGGCGTCGGCGTAATCGCAGTTCGCGCGTATCGTTTTCTTAAACTGCTCCTCCGCCTGATCGTACATTTTCTTCCGGGCGTACACAAGCCCCATCTTGTAATACGCCTTCGCGAGCGCGGGCTCAATGCCCGAGGCTTTTTTGTAGGCCTCGAGCGCCTTGTCCAGCTTTCCCTGCATGCTCAGGATATTCCCCTTCTCATACCACCCATCGTAATTGTTCGGATCAGCCTTGAGCGCGAGCGTGTAGTGCGTATCCGCATCATCCAATCTCCCCGCGATTGTGTACGCCTTTGCCAGGTTCACGTGGAGCTCCGCGACTCCCGGATTCAGCTTCACCGCCTCGTTCAACTGCTGGATGCTCTCGTCGGTACGCCCCTCCAGAAGGAGCACCAGCCCAAGCCTGCCCTGCGCCTCGGGGTGATCGCGGTTTAAATCTATGGCCGCCTTCAAAAACTTCGCTGCGCGGTCATAGTCGCCGGACAGCGCATACGCGAGACCAGCCGCGGAGAGCGTTGAGTAGTCCTCCGGCTGTTTTTTCAGCGCCTTTTCAAGGAGCTCAAACCCTTCGCGTTGCGCGCCGCTCTCAACGAGCACAAGGCCGAGCATGCGCATGGCGTCGGGCGACAACGGGTCACTGACCAGTTCCTCACGGTAGTAGGTGAGCGCATCGGAATGCTTCCCCGCAAGCAGCGAGAGGCCCGCGAGCGCCCTGAGCTTCTCCGACGGGAGCGTCTGAGTCTGAGCTGCTTTCCAGAGCTCCCTGAACATTCCCCGGTAGTCACTCTTATTCCCCAGAAGGAACGCCAGCTGATAGCGCGGCGCGGCGTTGCCGGGATCACTCTCGATCGCCTTTCTGAATTCCTTTTCCGCCAGGGAATCGCGCCGCACGCGCATGTGCTGGAGGCCCTGGCGGTAATGCTTTTCCGCTGCGGGGCTCAGCTTCGAGGGGACGGCGGGCGCATCGGGGAGCGCGCGCACAGCGCGCACCATCTCTCCGGCACCCTCCCGCTGCTTGCCGGCATCGAGGAGCTCCAGGGCCCGTCTGTACAGGGCATTCCCCTCCGCCACGCCGGACATTTTCTGTGCACAGGCGGGGCGAATGCCCAGGAAACAAGCGGTGACGGCAATGGCGCGTATCGCGCGCTGCGCTCTATACGGCAGCATGGAAATACTATTTAGTCTATGGAAGCAACCACGAACTAGCCTTCAGCCTTGACAATCGCCTCGACGGGGCATAACTCAACGCATGATCCGCAGTCGGTGCACTTCGCTGAGTCAATAATGTAAAACTGCTCACCCTGGCTGATCGCCTGCACGGGGCACTCTGCCTCACACGCCCCGCACGAGACGCAGACCTCGGTGATCTTGTGCGCCATTTCTCTCCTCCTTTATAAGCCAGATCCCCATCGCGTGGAGACCTGCGTTCTTCTGTTGACGCGTGAAACTATATCATTTCCGCGCCGGTTTTCAATCCCTCTTTGCCCCCTCCCCTCCCCCGGAGTCGGGTTTCGCCATCCCGGGGAAACGGGTTCGAATGTACTCCGCGGTGCTTTCCGGGTTCAGCCGTATACTCCCAGGGCCGCTGCGGACGTAGAAATCCCCGCCGACGTCGGCTTCCATGCCTTTCCACTTGAGAAACACCGGCTCCGGGCTGCGCTGACAGCTCACAAGGCATACAGTCTTCCCCTGTGCAATCTGGGTTTTTGGATCAATGCAGGTACCGGCCCTATCGCCGAGGCCTTTGCGGACAATCTGTGCAAGGTGGCGCATAAATTTGTCGTCGTTTTCGAGTTGGTCGTGATCGATGCCGACGACGGATCCATCATCCGCAACGCCGATTAAAAGGTCTCCGCCCTCCGTATTGAGAAATGCGGCGACTGTTTTAAGAACGGCATGTGTGATGGCCTTATCGTCCTGGCGCCCCTCGCGGAGATTCCATCGGAGAGTGGCTTTGAACTCCAGCGTTTTCGACTCGCCACGCTTGATAAGCTCGTCGGCCTGCCGATGCGCCCTCAGGTACTGGTCGAACAGGAAATTTTTTATCACCGCGCCGAAGGCCCTGTCGTCGGTAATCCGTTTATAGAGATCGAAGTTTGAGTCAACGATCTCCTGTATCACGTCCTCGACTTTCTGATCAAAGGCAAGGCGCACATTTTCGCGCGTATTGGCGCGGGCGCTTGCGTCAAGCGCGGCATCGCAGTCCAGCTTCTCTATCATCTGTCCCAGCGTCACGCGGTGCTCGGGGCCGAGGTTGAGTCCGAATCGCTCATTCAGTTCGGCGATAATCCGGGAGAGGAGTTCGATCTGTTCCGTAGGCGTCCCATATCGGCCCTTGGTGCTTACCGGGTCAAGCACGCCGGCTTTTCGCTCGAGCGCGATTTTGCCGCTTCCGGTCTGCTGGTGGCGAATCGACTCCAGGTCAATGTTCTGTTGCACTTCGCGGGGGAGCTCGATCCGGTCCACGGGCAGGAGTCTACGCAAATATCGCGTAAAGACGTAAAGCTTCTCAAGGTCAGTGTCGCAAAAAGTCAATATCTGCGCCAAGAATGCGTACAGCCGGATGTAATCCGTGATCTGACCGCGAAAATCGCGCTTCTCATCTTCGGACATTTCAGAGAAGCGAGTGACTACCGGGGCAAGTGCGGCATAGAGTTGATCCTGGCCGGACTTACGGTCGAAATAAATCTTCGCGAATCGGTCTATATCGGCCCCGGTATATACGGGGAAAGACAGCAACCGGTTCTGGATCTCATAAAGAAGGTTCGGGTCGGTTGCTTCAGAAAGGATAGTGGTATCGTAGTAGGGTTCGAAGGACGTCCGTATGTCGTCCGCCTCGTTTGCAAAGTCGAGCACCATTGTTCCTCGCTTTTCGGGATGGATGCGATTGAGTCGGGAAAGGGTCTGCACCGCGTTCACCCCCCCGAGTTTCTTGTCCACGTACATCGTGTGCAGGAGCGGTTGATCGAATCCGGTCTGGAACTTGTTGGCGACTATCAGAAATCGATACTCCGGACGATCGAAGGTCTTCGCCGTCTGCCTTTCAGAAAAACCGTTCATCCCGGCTTCGGTATAGGACTGGCCTCCGTCCGAGACTGATCCCGAGAAGGCGACGAGCGCCTTGAACGGATAGCCCTTCTCCTTCAGGTACCGGTCAACCGCCAGTTTGAAGCGCACCGCGTGGAGACGCGACCGGGTGACAATCATGGCTTTCGCTTTGCCGCCGATCTCGTTCTGCGCCTGGGAGACGAAATGCTCCACCATGATCTTGACTTTCTCGCCGATCGCATGAGGATGCAGTTCCACGAACGACTTGAGCAGGTATTCCGCCTTATGCTTGTCGTAGCGCGGGTCGTCCTTGATTGTTTTGAGAAGCCGCCAGTAGGTCTTGTAGGTACTGTAGTCGGCAAGTACGTCGAGAATAAACTTCTCCTCGATCGCCTGGCGCATTCTGTAGAGATGGAACGGTTCGAACTTCCCGTCAGCGCGCCTGGTCCCGAAAAGTTCCATCGTTTTGGGCTTGGGTGTGGCCGTGAAGGCGAACATCGACAGATTCGGCAGCCGCCCTCGCTTCTCCATCTCGGCAAGGATCGTGTTTTCGAGCTCCTCTTCGGGAGTTTCTGCCCCGACCTCCTCCCTCTCGGCCTCCTCCAGACTTTCGGCGGCCAGCACCGACTTGAGACTCTTCGTGCTCTCTCCCGACTGGGAGGAGTGCGCCTCGTCCACGATTACCGCAAAACGTTTTCCCGGGAGCTCACCGATCTGCATGGCAATCACCGGGAACTTCTGGAGCGTGGTAACAATAATCGTTTTCCCCGCTTCAAGTGCTTCCCTAAGTTGACGTGAAGTTTTGTCGATATTCTCCACGACGCCGAGCGTCTGCTCGAACTGCCGCATCGTTGTCTGGAGTTGTCGGTCGAGGACACGCCGGTCGGTGATAACCACGATCGAATCGAACACCCGGTTGTCTGCCGCGTCATGAAGCGTGGCGAGCCGATGCGCGAGCCAGGCGATGGTGAAACTCTTCCCGCTTCCCGCGGAATGCTGGATCAGATAGCGTTGGCCCGCCCCATGTTCACGGGCGTGGACCACCAGGCGGCGGACGGCGTCGAGCTGCTGGTAGCGCGGGAATACGAGAAACCGCGTTCCGGTCTTGCGCCCCTTTTCATCCTCTTCCTCCACCTCGTGGATAAACTGGCGGATAAGGTCGAGCACGCCGTCCCGGCACCAGATCCGATCCCAGAGATACCCCGTGGCATAGCCCTTCTGCGTGGGCGGCACGGGCGGATTCCCAGCTCCGCCGAACTTGCCCTGGTTAAATGGGAGGAAGCGGGTCCCCGGGCCTTCGAGACAGGTGGTCACATAGACCAGGTCCGGGTCAACAGCGAAGTGCGCGAGGCAGCGGCCGTACGCAAAGAGCGGCTCGCGCGGGTCACGATCGGTCTTGTACTGTGCGATTGCATCCACGATCGTCTGACCCGTGAGCGGATTCTTGAGTTCCGCCGTAAAAATCGGAATGCCGTTCAGGAAAAGCGCGATATCGAGACCGTTTTCGTTTTTCAGGCTGAATTTGAGTTGGCGCACCACGGCGAAGAGATTTGCCGCGTGGAGACGCTGGGTCTCCTCATTGAGCCCGCTCGAAGGACGAAAGTACGCCAGCCGAAATGTACAGCCCGAGTCTTTTATCCCGTTGCGAAGGACATCGAGTGACCCCCGCCGCTCGATCTCACGAGCAAGGCGTTTCAAGAACTGCTCCTTGACCGCCGTGCCGTGGTGCTGCTTGAGTTTCTCCCATTCCTTCGGCTGCGTGGCCAGGATGAAATCCGTCACATCACGCGGGATCAGACAGAGCGCCCGGTCATACTCCTCTGGAGACCGCTTTCGGTAACCTCCCGGCACGGCTTCCCCAAAGGGCATATCCGCCTCCCGAACCGCGGTTGGGTCACCGACGCAGGCGTCCGGGCCGTATCGGAGCAGGCCGCACTCGATGGATTTCTCGAAACTCCGCTCGGAAACTTCCATGCTCGCCATGCTCCTTCTCGCCACGGTATGCCGGAAACCACTCGTCAACAGTGATATCTCTGCCAACTTCTCGCTGTTGTCCGAATAACTGTCCTCTCCCCTCTAATACGCCTTCCCAGATATCATGTTGCAAAACCTCGTTACTTATATCTTCCTGCCGACATTTTGTATCGCCGGGAACCCCTATTCAGCGAGACGCCACAAGAACAATATCAATCGCACAATTACATGCCCTGAAAAATGAAGCGGCATGTTCATTTTTCAGGGTCAACGGTAACATGGTCCCGTACGTCTATTTTGCCCGTCACCGCCGCGGAAATGAGCGCGGTGCGATATTCTTTAAGGCGGTAAATGAGTTCCTGATTCTTGGCTTTAAGTGCGTCGGACTGAGCCGATTCCCGATCAATGAAAGCCAAAATGGCTTTCTGTTCGTTAATTGGGGGAAGCACAAGCCATACTTCTTTCAATGATTCTGAGTAAATAACATCAATGGTGGTGGCATTGCTCATCAGCCGTAACTGCTCAACCACAATTCCGCAATCTTGTATCTCAATTTCGAGGAAGCAGGGCAAGATCTTTTGCCGGTCTGATTGAACTCTCATCAAGCAGGGATGAAGAATACCTTGTTCTGCTCTCTCTGGAAGGATTGCGCATCTTCCAATAGAGCCTCGCGTGGTAATCAACAAATCTCCGGGGAATGTTTCAAAGGCAGATAGCTCTCTAAACTTATCGTATGTGATGTAATTCTCCCCACTCGTGAAATCACCATCGATAACATTTCGTTGATTGTAGACCTTAATATCTCCCGAGAGCATCTCCGAGCTCTGCAGCTGGCTTCCAAACGGACCGGTTTTGACAGCTCCCTTTTGAACTTTCAAAACATGTTTCAGCCGTTTAACCTCCCAATGCGCCGGAATCTCCCCCAGCCACTCGACGCCGGAGTCCTTCATGGGGACGTTGGGGTCGAGACCCTTGGTGACCGCCCGGGTGATGAGGGCAGTGCGCTTCTCCTGGAGCAGTTCGATCAGCCGCTCCTTCTTCTCCACCAGCGCATCAATCTTCGCCGTCTCCCGGTCGAGGAAGGAGGCGATGGCGCGTTGCTCGTGAGGTAAGCACCAGCACACGTCTCGTGCGTACGCGTCCTCACGATCAAGTCCTGGTATCGCCGAGTCTTTGGTGGCCGAGTCGAGCCGCGCGTTGGTCAACACATAATAGAGCCAGCGTATATCCGCTCGGCTGAACCGCTGGTCGACGAAGAACGTCGTGTCGATCGCGAACACGGGGCGGGCGGAAAAGTTTACTTTGCCGAAGGAGCCCTTCCTGCCAAGCACCAGACATGGCGCGACTGTGTTTGCCACTTCATGGGCACCGACGGGGCCGTTGGACCCGTAGACCTCGATGTCGCCATCCATGCGGGTGTCGCTGGCGAGGGAATCGCCATAGGCAAACGTGCAAACTCGCTTAAGCCGCCTTACCTCCCAATGCGCCGGAATCTCCCCCAGCCACTCGACGCCGGAGTCCTTGTATGCCGGATACGGCTTGAACCGCCGGGATATTACCTCAACATCTCGATTGCCCCGTTTCATCTCCACGGTCCTCCCGGCATCCACTTCAAGCGGAATTCGCTGCCGCCTATAAGGGCTTCATACACCGGCACGAGAAAAGCCCGAATCTTCTCGCCCACATCCCCAAAATCGCTTGGGATACCCACGCCAAATTTACCACTCGTCAGAAATGCCTTCCATCGCCCCACAAGCACCGGGTTTTCATAGAACGCCGGCGTCAGAGCATCAGGCGTCTCGCCGGTCTTCATCAAGCCCCGCACGGCGAATGTCTTCTCGATCGCCGTTTTGAGGATATCGCCTTCGAAACCAAACTCGCGGGCTATCACGATGACATCGAAAAAGTCCTTCATCCGGCTGTTGGTGACGCCGAGCTCGACCATCGCGCAGAACTTCTCGGAGATCACGGTCTCTTTGGGGTAGATCTTCAACCGCGGCGCCGGCAAATCCAGCATGACAGGATAGGCGATCTCTTCCGGTGGAGGGTGGACGGTGTCGCCGAACCCGATATCTATCTGGAGCGGAATCCTTGCCTGGCCGAGAGATGCCCAAAACCTTACCCGGAGCCCAGCATGGGCCTGATCCTCGCAAACTTGCGTAATTCGAACGCTTGACGCATCGAAGATAATGCCATCCTCCGGACATTCGACCGCGCACACATCCCTTATTATCCGTCTGACGATCTCCTGGTCCGCCGTTTCCGCAAGAAGCAGATCCACATCGCGCGTGCCTCGATACGGCAGCTCAGTCCAGACGATAAACAGTGCCGCGCCCTTCAGGATGAATTTATTCCCATGCGCCGATTTGCCGAGTCTGAATAGAAATCGCTCGCATGCGTAGCGCACAAGCGTGTACTCGAATTCCTGCCCCTGCGCCTTTGTCAGATTGAGAAGACGCTGTTTGATCGAGGCAGGGATATTCGGGCTCATACGGAAAAACTCTCCAGATACGGTGATACAAGAGACCGTGCCCTGCACACCTCCGCTGTGCGCCAGATCTGGTCCACTGTGACCTTACGCTCTCTCAGGGCATCCCGGAGAGCCTCCATCGCGGCTTCCCGACCGATGAGGCGCTGAAACCGGAAACAGTCAACGACTGTGCGCGCGGGGTTGGTAATGCGCGCGGGAACTCCTTCTAAAGTAACCGGCGTTACGCCATAGTTCCAGGATCTGCCGCTGAAACGTATAATCCGTACAGGCACCTGCGTGATGCGGGGCACCCGCGCCTTATGCGGGATTGCAATCCACACTTCCCTGGGCATTTGGGTTCCTATTCCGTGAACCTTAAGCGCGGAAAGCAGGCAGATCACTGCCTTTGGCGCGCGGGCGCATACCGCGGCTAGTGAATAGTTTTCGGTGGGCTCTGCGTTATGCAGTCGGTAAAGTCCTCTGCTCACACGCTCGACAGACCCGTTTTTTACCAGACTCTTGAGTTGGGCAAAAGAAAGTCCCAAGTTTTGAACCTGGATGGGGCGGAAAAAACTGCCAAGCCCTGCTTCTTTCAGCAGTTTTTCGAGGTCTTTCACAGCAATGCACCTTTCTTTAAAATGTCGGCATTTATGGCTTACTGCCGACATTCTATAAGGATCGCTGGGCGTTTGTCAAGAATAAATGTCGGCAGCTGGGTCTTGTATGCCGACCTTTATTGTGATATCAGGACTTTATTGGATCTTCATTGCCGGCATTGCCCTTGTCTGTAATCTCAGCCAGCATACTGACGATATCCTTCTCGATTACGCGGATATCGGCTTCGATTTCCTCAAGGGGACGCGGCGGGGTGTACTTGTAGAAGTAGCGGTTGAAGTTGATCTCGTAGCCGACGATGCCGACCTGGCCATCCTTCTCGTCGCGTTTGGTGGTATCAATCCATGCGTCAGGAACATGGGGCTTCACCTCACGATCGAAGAAGGCCTCGATGCTCTCCGAAAGCGGCACACTCTCCGTATCGCGCAGCTCCGCATCCGGTTCGGGATTGCCGTCCGTATCACGGCAGATGGCGGCGGTCTCGTCCCGCTCCGAGAGGGCGGAGAGGATCGCCTTCATGACAGGCGCAGAGAGCTTGACATCGGCTTTCTTTGCGGCTGATTTGAGCGTCTTTTCGAACTCCTCCCGATCCCTGGAAAGTGCATCGGGCAGTGTCCCTAACAGCTTCCGGATCCCCTCCTGGTGCGCCCTCCCCTCTTCCTGTTCCCTGGCACCCGCGGCGCCCTTCTTTTTCGACTGCGCAAGTCCCTTGAATGCCTTTTCCTCTTCCAGCCGCACGATTCGCTCCGGGCTCGCCTGGAAGTTGAGTCGAAGAGGACGCTCGACGGTGATCTTTCGGAATCCAAAATGCGTGGTCGGGAATATCCTGATGTGCTCCCCATCCTTGAAGTCCTGCAACTGCCGAAGGATCTCCTCGGCCTTTTCGAGCGGAATTTCGCGACGCTTGTCCCCCAGACTCTTGCGCATCGGCGCATAAAAGGAAGTGGCGTCAATGAGCATAACCTTGCTCTTGCGCTCGGATGCCTTGCGGTTCGTCAACACCCATACGTAGGTGGCGATGCCGGTGTTATAGAAGAGCTGTTCGGGCAGCGCGATCAGCGCTTCAAGCCGGTCATTTTCCAGGATCCACCGCCGGATCTCGCTTTCGCCGCTTCCGGCATCGCCGGTGAAAAGCGGCGAGCCGTTCATGATGATTGCAACGCGCGAACCGCCGTCCTTTGGTTCCTTCATGTGGGCCAACATGTGCAGCAGGAAAAGAAGCTGACCGTCGCTGATGCGCGGGAGCCCGGGGCCGAACCTGCCGGCCGTGCCGCGCTCATGTTCGGCTCTGACAGTGTCCTCATCGCGCTTCCAGTCCTTGCCGTATGGAGGATTCGCTATCAGATAGTCGAACGCATGGGCGGCATGTCGGTCATTCGAAAGCGTGCTCCCGAAAAGGATATGCTCGGCGTCGCGACCGTCGGCCGATTTCATAAAGAGGTCGGACTTGCAGACGGCGAAGGTTTCCGGGTTTACCTCCTGGCCGAAGAGGTGGATATCGGCTTCGGGGTTTATGGGCTTGCGGACAACATCGCCGTTCTTGCGTATCCCGACAGTGATATGCTCCTTCGCAATAGTGAGCATCCCCCCCGACCCGCAGCAGGGGTCATACACAGTCCGGACCACGCCCCTCTTGCGAATGCGCGCCTCGTCCCCGGTCAGCAGGAGGTTCACCATTAGATGGACCACATCGCGGGGGGTAAAGTGTTCGCCGGGGTTCTCGTCCAGCGCCTCGTTGAACTTGCGGATCAACTCCTCAAAAATCGTCCCCATTGTGGAGTTGTCGATCTTGTCCGGGTGAAGATCGACATTTTTGAAGCGCTCCAGAACCTGAAAAAGAAGCCCCGCCTCGTCCAACTTGCTTATGGTGTTGTCAAAATCGAATTTTTCCAGCACCTCGCGCATGTTCGGGCTGAAGCCGGCGATATAGTTACGCAGGTTCGCGGCCAGGTCCGGCGCGGCGGCGAGGAGCTTTTCGAAATCGTAGCGGGAGGTATTGTAAAAAGCGAAGCCGGATGCTTTTCGGAGCAACTGGTCGAGATTATCCAGTTCGGCTCTATATTTGCCCTGTGTCTCCAGAACCTTCGTCTTGGTCGGGGCCAGCACGCAGTCGAGCCGGCGCAGTACCGTGAGGGGCAGGATAACATCCTGATACTTGCCGCGCTTGAAGGTATCCCGGATCAGATCCGCAACGCCCCATATGAAGCTCACAATCTCGCTATGGTTCATGGGCGATGCCTCCATGAGAGGGCGTATAACGTTAAAGTCCTACATCTGCTCCGGAGCCGAAACACCGAGGAGGCCGAGACCGCTGCGAACGACGATGCGGACCCCCTCGGCGAGCGCCAGCCGGGCGGCGGTCATATCAGGATCGTCGGAGATCACAGTGTGCCTGGTATAACACTGATGGAATGCCGCGGCGAGGTCTTCGAGATAGTTGCAGATCTGATGTGGCTCCAGCGCCTCCGCGCTGCACTCCACCGCGTAGGGAAAATCTGAGAGCAGCGTGAGGAGAGTGAGTTCTTCATCCTGGCGCAGCATGGCGAGAGGAACTTTTTCCCACGGCGGCGGCGTGAATCCCTGTTTCTTCTCGGCGAGCTTTTTGAAGATGCTGCATATACGCGCGTGGACATACTGCACATAGTACACAGGATTATCATTGGATCTCTTCTTCGAGAGTTCCAGGTCAAAATTCAGGTGGCTGTCAGTCCTCATCCTCACCAGGAAATATCTCGCTGCGTCAACACCGACGTCGTCCATCACCTCTCGCAGGGTAACGAACTCCCCCGCCCTCGTTGACATGGAGAGCTTCTGCTTTCCCCTGAAGAGCGTGGTGAGCTGTACGATGACGGGGATGAATCGTGCGCCCTCATAACCGAGTGCGCTCACCGCCGCCTTCATGCGGGCGACATATCCGTGGTGGTCAGGGCCCCATAGATCGATCAGCCGGTCAAATCCTCGCGCGAACTTATCGCGGTGGTAGGCTATGTCCGGCGCAAAGTATGTTCGTTCACCATCGCCCTTGATGAGGACCCTGTCCTTATCGTCACCGAGGGCCGAGCTTCGGAACCAGATGGCTCCCTCCCGCTCATAGATGAATCCCCCCTCCCGCAAAACGTCCAGACACTCTTCGATTTTACCACTCGCGGAGAAATTCTTTTCGCTTGTCCAGTGGTCGAAGTGCACGCGAAAGTCATCCAGGTCTTTCACGATCGTCCGCACAATCTCACCCGCCGCTAAATCGGAGAAAAACGCGATCGCCTCCTCTTCCCCCGCGCCGAGCCATCGGTCGCCGTCGCGGGCCTTGATCTGCGCGGCAATCTCTCTCACGTATTCCCCACGGTATCCGTCGTCGGGGATTTCCACCTCCTGGCCGAAGAGCTCCCTGTAGCGCTGCAATGCGGAGAAACCGAGCATGCGAATCTGCTTCCCCGTGTCGTTCACGTAATACTCCCGTGTCACGCTGCACCCCGTCCAGGCGAGTATGCGCGCGAGGCTGTCACCGACAGCAGCCTGCCGTCCGTGAGCAACGGTGAGGGGGCCCGTGGGATTGGCACTGACAAATTCAATCTGTACCGAGGTCGGCCGTTCCTGCCGGACATGGCCATAGCCGGCGCCCGCGCTCAGAATCAACCCGAGCTGCTCCTGGAGGGACGAGGGGGACAGAAAGATGTTCAAGAAACCGCCCCCCGCGACTTCGAGCTTTTCACAGACGGCGGGGTGGAAATCGCTTCGCGTCATGAGGCGATCGGCGATCTGCTGCGCGAGCTCCGCCGGCGTTGCCCCCTTCTCTCTCGCGAGGAGGAGCGCAATATTCGTTGCGAGATCGCCATGCCCCGCGCGCCGCGGCTTCTGGAGGATGAGCGGCGGGAGCCGGTCTCCCGCAATGTCGCGGCAGACCTCACGCAATGCGTTCTCAATCTGAGTTCTCAGTGACGTTCCCATATACTGCACCAGGGCGATCCAGTGCTACGTTCCTTCGGCGTTGGGCTTCTGGCGGGTAACTGTTTTTGCGTCTCCCCACAGACGCTCGATCCGGTAGTACTGTCGTGCATCAGTGTGGAAGACGTGGACGATGACGTCAGTGAAGTCGAGCACAATCCAGTAGCTGTCCTGCCACCCCTCGCTGTGGGAGCAGCGCGCGCCACCACCCCTCGCCTCCTCCACGATGGATTCTGCAATCGCCTTCACCTGTCTCGTTGAAGAGCCGCTGCAGATGACAAAGTAGTCGGCAATGGACGAGATCGCTCTCATATCCAGCACCAGGATATCATCCGCCTTTTTCTCAGCGGCCTCCCTGGCGCAGGCCAGTGCGAGCCCCTTCCCGCTTCGCACACTCTTCAGCGAAGTTCTTCGCATTGCTCCTTCGTGGCCCTGCTCTCGTGCCCCTCACGCGATACGTAGAGATTGTGCTCGATGATATAATTCTCCACGGCGTCCGGAACCAGGTACCTGATGCTCTCACCCGACTGACGCCTCTGCCGTATCTCCGTTGAGGATATGCCAATGAGCGGCGTCTCCATGATGTGCCTTTTGAGGACGGCGATTTCTTCGGGGGTGCATAATCCTTCCTGTAACGGCAAGGAGCCAAGGTCACACCCCGGGCGAGCCGCGGTGACCACCGTACAGAGCGACAGCAGTCTCTTGTACTCCCGCCATGTCGCAAGCTCTATCAAACTGTCCGCGCCCACGATAAAGTAGAATTCCGTCCCTCGGCCGTACTGTGATTTAAGTGACGTGACTGTATCCACCGAGTACGAGACGCCGCCGCGGGTGAGCTCGATGTCGCACGCCTGGAATCTCGGGTTCCCCTCGATCGCGATCTCGACCATACGGAGGCGGTGCCTCCCGGCGGTGAGGTTCGCCGCATCTTTATGGGGCGGCATATTGCAGGGGATTAAGAGCACCAAGTCAAGTGTCAGGCGCTCCGAAATCTGCTCGGCGATGATCAGGTGGCCGATATGGATCGGATCGAAGCTGCCACCCAGTATCCCTATCTTTCTAGTCACTCACTTTCTCATACTGACACGCTGCCTTCACCATGAGTCCGCCATATCATCAACGAAACGGCGAGTCGGTCACTCCCTCACCTGCCCGCTCCCTCTCACCACATACTTATAGATGGTGAGCTCGGGGAGGGCCATGGGTCCGCGGGCGTGGATCCGGTCAGTGCTGATGCCGATCTCCGCCCCCATTCCAAACTGTCCACCGTCATTGAAGCGCGTGGACGCATTCCAGAAGACCGCTGAGGAGTCCACCTCCCTGAGGAACCGTTCGGCTGCCTCGCGGTCAGACGTGACAATCGCGTCGGAATGCTGCGAGCCATAGCGCGCGATGTGCTCCACTGCCTCGTCCAGATCATGAACCACCTTCACGGCGAGGATGAGATCGAGATACTCGAAGCCCCAGTCGCTCGCCCTTGCGGCCTTCATGTCAGGAACTATCTTCCTGGCCGCGGGATCGCCCCTCAGCTCAACGCCCCTTGCTCTCAAGGCCGCTGCCACGCGCGGGAGGAATGACCGAGCAATATCCGCATGCACGAGCAGCGTTTCCGCGGCGTTGCAGACCGCCGGTTTTTGCACCTTTGCGTTCAGAATGATCTTCTCGGCCATATCACCATCCGCACGGCGGTCAACGTACACGTGGCAGACGCCCTTGTAGTGCTTGATGACGGGTATGGTTGAGCGCTTCGTCACCGTACGGATCAACGCCTCCCCTCCCCGCGGGATCACCAGGTCGATATACGCATTGAGCTTGAGGAGCTCGTTCACCACCTCGTGCTCAGGGCGCTCGATGAGCTGGAGCGAATCCTTGGGGAGTCCCTCGCGCGCCGCGGCGTCCCGCAGTATCCGCGCGAGCGCCACATTCGAATGGAGCGCCTCCCTGCCTCCTCTCAGGATGACGGCATTGCCCGCCTTGATACACAACGCCGCCGCATCGGCAGTCACCGTGGGCCTCGCCTCGTAGATCATGGCGATCACCCCGATGGGGACGCGCACCTTCTGGATCGTGAGCCCGTTCGGCCGTTCCCACGTGCTGAGGATCTCGCCCACCGGGTCCGGGAGGGACGCCACCTGGCGAAGCCCGCCGCACATCTCTGCAATGGTCTTTTCTGTGAGTGCGAGCCTCTGGCGGACCGCAGCTGAAATACCCCTCTCAGCAGCAGCCTGGAGATCACGCCTGTTCGCGTCGAGGAGGGGGCGCACCCCTTTCTCGATGGATCCCGCCATCTCGATGAGGGCGTTGCGCTTCGCCTCCGCGGAGATCGCTGCGAGCACCGCGGCTGCCGCGCGCGCCTTCCTCCCGATCGCTTCGACGTATCTTTTTATGTTCGACCCCGCGCCCATATTTTTACCTTCCGACGTCTGTTTTTCCCCTCCGGTCTGCCGCCTCCGTGATCAACACGAGATTGTCCCGGTGGACCACCTCATCGTAGTCCTTGTACCCCAGCACCGCCTGTATCTCTCCGGTCCTGAGCCCCTTGATCTTACGGAGGTCTTCGGCGGGATAGTTCGTCAGCCCGCGGGCTATCTCGCGCCCGGCGAGCGTCACGATGCTCACCTTGTCGCCGCTCTTGAAATCGCCGAGCACGTCCGTGACGCCCGTGGGCAGAAGGCTTGTGCCCCTCTCCAGGAGCGCCGCCACCGCGCCGTCGTCAACGACTATCTTTCCCTTCGGTTTGATGAAAAAAGCGATCCAGCGTTTTCGGCCCTTCAGCTTCCCACCCTGTGGATGGAAAAAAGTCCCCACCTGCTCTCCCGAGAAAAGTCTCTCAAGAATGTCCTTCTCTCTCCCGTCCGCAACGATTGCCGCCTCTCCTGATGAGGTCACCATCTTCACCGCCGTCAACTTGCTCGCCATCCCACCGGTCCCCCTCGCCGAGCCGGCACCCCGGGCGAGCGCTTCGATTTCAGGGCTCACGCACCGCACCTCCCTGATCAGTTCGCCGCCGCCCTTTTTCGGGTCCATGGTCATCAGCCCCGCGGTATCGGTGAGGATGATGAGGAGGTCGGCCTTGACCAGATTCGAGACCAGTGCGGAGAGGTTGTCATTGTCGCCAAATTTAATCTCGTCGGTGGATACCGTGTCGTTCTCGTTGATGACCGGGACGATTTTCTTTTCGAGCAGCGCGGTAATGGTCGTGCGCGCATTCAGGTGCCGCTGGCGAACCTTCAGGTCATCGGCGGTCAGCAGGATCTGAGCCACTTCGATTCCCTGCGCGCGGAATTGAGCGGCGTACAGGTTCATCAGATGGCTCTGTCCAACGGCTGCCGCCGCCTGCAACTGGGGCAGCAGCTTGGGGCGCTGTGCGAGACCAAGGCGGACCATGCCCGCGGAGATGGCGCCGGAGGTCACAAGAATTACCTCTCTCCCTTCCCGGCAGAGGCGCGCGACCTGCCGAGCGAGGTCTCCGATCACCTTCTCGCTTATGTGCCCGCCCTCCTCAGAGAGCACATTGCTCCCCACCTTTACCACAACCCTGTGCGCCTTCGAAATCAGTTGTGTTCTCATAGGTCAACGGTTACATGTTAATCACAGATGAACACAGATACAGCACAGATAAACACAGATGCAACCACAATCCAAGGTTAAAAGTCCCAAGCCCAAAGCAGAGGACTTCGTTACTTTCAACTTTCCGCTTTCAACTTTCAACCGTCTCTTTATCTGTGTTCATCAGTGTTTATCTGTGTTTATCTGTGTCTTACGTGAATCTCTGTGGCTGCTTTCTTCAACAGCTTCGCGAGGGCGACGACGAGCTCCTTCACCCCCTTCCCCGTGAGCGCCGAGATCGGGTATACCCTGCCGCCGTGCGCTCCCGTCCTCCGGCAGAACTCCTCCAGGCGGGCTGCCGCCTCAGGGAGGTCCATTTTGTTGGCGGCGATGAGGCGCGGCTTTTTCATGAGCTCAGGGTGGTGCAGTGTGAGCTCGGTTTCGAGCGTCATGAGCACATCGAGCGGCTCATGCCCATCTACCGCTGCCATGTCTATGACGAGGAGGAGGAGGCGAGTCCGCTCGATATGCCTCAGAAACTCGTGGCCGAGTCCCACATTGCGATGCGCGCCCTCAATCAGCCCGGGGATATCAGCGACCACAAACGACCCGTCTTCACCATAGCGGACGAGACCGAGGTGGGGTTCACGCGTGGTGAAGGGATACGGCGCAATCTTGGGGCGGGCGGCGGAAATCTTCGATATGAGCGTTGATTTCCCTGCGTTTGGATAGCCGACCAGCCCCACGTCTGCGATCAGTTTAAGCTCGAGTTCGAGCGTCCGCTCCTCTCCCGCCTCTCCTTTCTCGGCTATTCGAGGAGCTCTCCTCGTGGAACTCTTGAAGTGCGCATTTCCCCGGCCGCCGCGGCCACCCCGCGCCGCGAGCAGGCGCTGCCCATCTTCGCACATATCGCCGACGGTGGCGCCGGCCGGAACTTCGTGCACGACCGTTCCCACGGGGACACGCACCACCAGATCGCTCCCACCGGCTCCGCTCTGGAGTTTCCCCCTGCCGTGCTCGCCCCTGCCGGCTTTCAGCTGGGGTCGATAGTAAAAATCCAGGAGCGTCGCAAGGTTCTTATCCGCATAAAAAATAACGTCCCCCCCCTTCCCTCCGTTACCACCGTTGGGACCGCCCATGGGGACGTACTTTTCACGGCGGAAACTCACGCAGCCATTTCCGCCGTCTCCCGCTTTAATCAAAACTTTAATCTTATCTATGAACACGTATTGTCGCGTTACTCCACTGGAAATTGTAAATTACAAATTTAAAATTTCCAATTTGCAATCTACTATTTGCAATTTAAAATTTGCAATTTGCAATTATACTGCGGGTATCACGCCCACTTTTCTATGCCCTTTCGTCTCCCCTGTAAAACTGACGATGCCGTCGATGAGGGCAAAAAGCGTGTCGTCCCTTCCCCTGCCGACATTGACGCCGGCTGCGAAACGTGTTCCGTGCTGCCTCACGAGGATGCTCCCGCTCGAGACGCGCTGACCGCCAAACCGCTTGACCCCCAGACGCTGAGAATTGCTGTCGCGGCCATTTCTCGAACTCCCCATTCCCTTTTTATGCGCCATGTCGAATCCCTCCGTGTTGTAACCAATAAATGACAAATACCAAAGCACAAATGACAAATGAATTACAAATGACAAATGTCAAAACACAATGAGGTTTTGTCATTTGCCTGCCTGCCGGCGGGCAGGAATTTTGTCATTGGTGGTTCGAGTGCCCTCAATGGTTTTAAGTTGTCAGCTTGTTTTGATCTCCTTGATCCTCACCACGCTCATGGTCTGGCGATGCCCGATGCGACGTCGGTAATTCTTCCGCCGCTTCTTCTTCAACGGATAGAGCTTGACTCCTCTCTCCTCGGACTCGGCCGTCCCTATCACCACGGCATTGTCAACCGTGGGATGCCCCACGAGCACCTTATCTCCCTCCGAGACAAGGAGTACCTCCTTGAATTCAATATCCTTCCCCTTAACGGCATCCACCTTTTCGATGAGCACCCGATCGCCCTGGGAAACCCTGTACTGCTTTGAACCACTTTGCATTATAGCAAACATCATTTCCTCCTTCAAGTTTTAAAACGACAGTTTTGTAACCCCTCACTTACGGAGCGGTGTTCATTGCACTTGTCATCCCCGTCCCGCTAAGCGGGAGAGATCCAGCATAAAAGCTTGACTCTTGCTTTCGCAGGAGTGACAAATGCTAAAATGTCTCTCCCACGACTGAGGCATTACATAGTTTTAAAACGAGGAGACACTATACTTTTTTCATCCCCCTTTGTCAAGGTAGATCTCCCACCCGAAATGGCGGATAACAGATTGAAACGTTCACCTGATGGGTGAAATGTAATCAGAAGTACTTCTCCCTGTAGGGGCTTGATTTATCAAGCCCGTAACGCGGGTCGGATGAATCCGACCCCTACATTACCCGCTGTTTCGGGTCCCAGGGGATGAGGGATGTAGGGAATCGGTGAGGAGCGAACGCGAGTGCGTTCGCGCATCCGCGCCAGCAAGGCGGGAGCTTCGGCTGCCGTCAGCAGGCCAGTCTCACTCGATCGGTGGAATTTTTTGCAGTTCCTGCTGCGCCTGAGCTCTCTCCCAATCAGCGAGAAGTTCCTGCTGATGGAGCGTCGCCCACTCGATAACCAAGCCCATCGCGCGAGGCGACAACCGACCTGAGAAAGCGGACAAATTGTGGATGTCAATAAGAGCGGTATCATCACCGTATTCGGCATGAAAGTGCGGTGGATTGTGGTCATCGAAGAACATTTTGATGACGATACCGAAGAACCGGCATATTTCAGGCATGGGCAGGCTCGTGCCGCAACGCGGGGAAAACGTCCTCCGGTTTTTTGCCCGTGGCTCTTAGATATAGGGAATCAGGGCATAGATCAACTTGATCACCCCAGGCGAGTTCGCCGGAATGGCCGATTTGAACCGACTCGAAGGCGCCACGGTCACGCCACAGGGCGAAGACGCCTTTCCCGACCAGGGCAGAGAGATCCACCGTCCCGGAGATTCCATCGTCAAACGTCAGTTCCAAACGATAACCTGGAAGCACATGGACCTTGGTAATTCTTCGCATTTGAATGCTCCTCAGAACAATGCAATTTTACCACAAACATGAGCTATGGGTAGCGATTTCTCCGTCATATACGGCGAACGACGGAATTGAGCGGCGATCCCCCTTAGCGGGACATGGGGAGTAGCGAACGCACGCGCGTTCGCGCATCCGCGCCGGCAAGACGGCAGTCCATCAGACCGCACATTACATCTTACCTGCGTTATTTTCAAACAGGCTGATTTTCAACCACAACGCTTCATAACCAGCTTAATGCCGGATAGATACAGGCTGAAAAGTAGCCTGTCCCCTTTTTTACTGGCGTCCTCAAAACGCGTCTAAGCCACTTTTTAAGGGCCTAAAATTACACAACCACCTCATTGCCAATAAGATATCGTGGTGCGACCCCGAACGCCCTGAACGATTGGTTAGGATTTGTTCTTAAACATCTTGTAGCGAATACGATGACCGAGAAATATTCCACCAACTGTAACCATGCTAACGACAGCATAGAGAAAAAACTCAACAGGGAAAAGATTGTGTGATTCTGGAGCAACGATCATTTCTAAAATAGCAAGTACAGGCATTGCTGCCATACTAAACATCCCTAATAGCAATGGACGAATAGAAAAAAAACGCCCAAGTATAATACCGCCAACAAAAAGAATTACGAAAGTAAGCCATGTCATTCCTTCAACACCCGTTCTAATAATTGGGAATAGCGGAGCATTGTAATGCCTCATAGAAAAAATAAATACGGGCAGAGTAACTGCGCAAATCCCCAATAATGCTGATAGAGACAATCCAACAACGTGACTGACTATCTTCTTAGACATAGCTTATTTTTAGTGATAATCCTAACGACGGAATTGAGCGGCGATCCCGCTCGGCGGGACGCGGGGAGGGAGCGAACGCGGTAAGCGTTCGCGCATCCGCGCCGCGCTCGGAACACAATTCACTCTCGACGCAATTGTCTGGAAAACGTTTCAGCTTGCCCGTCTGGCGATAAGCTCGCGTACTTTCTGGACAAGCTCGTTCGGAATATCCATGAAGGTTTGGGACGAGTCCTCAAAGGCCGCTTCGTCTTCAGCAACAGCTTCGTCCTCGGCCTGAGCCTCATAGTGTGCGCGGACTTCGCGCACTCGGCTCTCATCCCAACCTGGTGGGAACTTGTTCTGTTTCATCTTCTTTCTCTTCGATGGCGCCGCCGTCGGTAAGCTATCACACATCTTCTACAGTTACAATGGGATTGCTTTTATCGGATTATTTAGGCTGATTAAATCTCAGTCGCTCTTTCCTAAATCGCCTCTCGCCTTCCGTACTGCATTTTTAAGATTTGAAATATCCCGCCCAATAACTTTCCATGCCCGCTTTACATTCACTCCGAAGTATTCATGGATAAGGACATCCCGCATCCCCGCTATCTTCTTCCACTGTATCTCAGGGTAATGGTCTCTAATCTCTTGCGGAATACTCTTTACAGCCTCGCCTATAATTTCCAGTCTTCTTAAAACAGCATCCTAAACCTGCGTGTTCTTGCAGAAATCATTCTCTGTAATCCCTCTTGTATATTCCTCGATTTTTGCGATACATTGCAGAATATCATCGAGATAAACCCTGATGTTTCTCTTCATAGAATTATCAACTGCTCTTTTATAATCCTCTTCTTTAGAATCGGCTTAATGGTATCGTACTCCACCAAATCTATTTTTCTTCCCAGCGATTCCTCGATCTCCAGTTTAAGCCCCACAAAATCGAGCAGGCTTATGTCTTTATCAATATCTACCAGTATATCAATATCGCTCTTATCACTACTATCCCCCCGGACGCAGGAGCCGAATAATCCTGCTTTCTTAGCACCGTATCTCTTTAAAATAGGCACTATCTTTCGAGATATAGCATGTAAATCTGTCCTCATTTTGTAACCCCTCCGCCAAGTGAATATAACAAGGCCCGCCCCGGCTTGCTCTGCTCACATACTCCTGCTAAGGTTTCGCACACAAGTCCCGGCATAATATAGGAATGCCTCAAACTAGCCATAGTAAATCACATTCCTATCAATATGTCAATTTCTTACTGCACAAAATTGTAATGGGGTCAGTTACGGGTGGTATAGATTTGTAGGGGTTCGATCCTTCGGCTGCGCTCAGGACAAGTTTTATCGAACTCGGGCGCGATAAATCGCGCCCCTACACCACCAGAATATCACATCTGCCACCCATGAGTAACCCATTGCCGAAATAGAAGGCAGATAGACCTCCGGGCAATGCATGCGGCAGGCGGCGGCATGGGTTACAGCGCGCGGGTGCTCACGCGGAGCGGATGGTCAATAATTTCGAGGAAGGCCTTCTCATCGCCGGGCTTATAGTTCTCGGGAAAATAGAAGTATGAGACAAATTTATGCGTGCCGCTGGGCACTGTCGTGATGTTAAAGCTCCATCCATTATACCCCCAGTGCCCCATGCAGCCCTCGGGGGGGTCGGCGATGGTCTTATCGTCTATATAGAGGAGCTCCTTCCCCATCACGAGGCTCGGGGACAGCCAGAGCCGGCTGAGCATGCTCCCCTGGGGACCGGAGAGGCCCGACCAGAGGTAGGGACTCTTATCCAATTTTATCTCTTCCTCTGACATCACACCGTCCACCAGAACCGGCGAGGGGTTGCATGAGTTAAAATAGCGCATGCCCGTGGAAGCCGGATTCCAATCGCACCCGCTCACGAGGAGCCCTTCGCTCGCTATGGTAGATACATTAAAAGGCAACCTGATGAGTGTGGGCCATTCGATGGAGTCACGGTAGTAGTAGTTGTCGATTATGCTGGTCGGGGAGCGGATGCCGAACTTGAGGTAAATCGAGTTACTGCACTGCCGCACCGCGCGTATGGGGCCATCCTTGTATCCGATGAGCACCGAGCGCATGTCATCCTCGTTTCGCGTGATCGAAATAAGGGAGAAGAAGAGGTGGAGCGTGACACGGAACTTATAGCGGTCGAGAAGATTCGCCGAGCGCGTATTCCCGCTGTCTTTGAGGATCAAGGTGGTAAAGTAGGATTTCATTTCCCCCGGCGTATAGCCGATCTCGTAGCAGTCGGCATTTATATAATCGCGCGCGAGGTCATAGCTCACATACCGCCCTGATTTCTCCGGGGGAGTGCCAGCGAACGCCACACAATATGCCCACCCCGCACCGCCGGTGACCGGGTCGGCGCACGCGATCTCAACAGCCGTGACGCATCCTGCGGGCATATCCTTGATCCCCGCCCTGGCACCGAGGTCCCGCGCCATGAACACGAGTTCGTCATTGGCGTCCCACAGCCCGTCGTCGGGATTTACCGGCGTCCCGTCAGGCCCGGTGAGGGACATAATCCCATCTTTGTTCTTCTCGTCTGTCTGGAAAGGGACCGGATTCATTGTGCCCCCGCGGGAACTGTAGAGCGCGCAGCGAGAGATCGGAGTGCCCCTCAGTGCGCTCAGTTGCATGCCCTTGACAATCACGGGATCCGATTGGCGAGTGAGTGTTCCGGTCTGGGCGCAGAGGCCGGTGCTGAGCGACAAGATCGTCGCCGATAGTGCCAGCAGAGATGCGAGCAGTTTCATCGTTTTTATCCTCGGGTGATTGCAATCCCAGTAACGAGAAACGATAAACGATAAACTGTATGGTTCTCTTCCATGCTGTGTGGGTACGCTATTATGAATCTGTCAAGAAACAGCGGTATAATTGCTACACGAATCCTCATAAACCTCATTACTTCCCCTCTCCCTCTGAGGGGAGGGTGAGGGTGCACCCCCACCTCACCTCCCCCGTCGGAGGGGGAGGTAATTATTAAGTTCACCCACACAAAGTGGAAGAGAACCAACTGTATTCACACGTACTCCTTCAGGAATGCGGTCACGCGTTTCCGATACTCATCCGGCTCAAGGATCACGGCCTCGTTGTGGCGCGCCCCCTCAACGATCCACATCTGTTTTGATGCCCGGATGTGATCATACAGCCATCGCGCGTGGCGTGCGTCGATGTAGCTGTCCCTCTTGCCGTGTATGATAAAAACGGGCGTCGTGCGATTCTCTCGCAGGCCCCACTCCAGGGTGAGGAGCTTGCGCCCCAGTCTCCTCTGCGACGCCTTAAGCCCCAGGAAGCTCAGGTAGGCGATCAAAAAACCGGGGAGCCTGTTGGCGATCCAGCGCGGAAAGTAAATCGGGGCCCACTTGCGGATGTAGCTCACGAGCGTCCCCATCGTTGAAAAAGCGCCATCGCACACAACCGCCTTGATCCCCGGGCTCCTCCCGAGCACGCAGAGACATGCCGTCGCTCCCCGAGAAACGCCGAAAAGACCGATCCTCTCCGGATCGACGTCGGCCCGCCCCTCGACGTACGCAATGGCGCCCAGAAGGTCAAAGTACTCATTCTCGCTCGCCCACTGCGTGGGGTTGTAGTTCCCGTTCTTCTCGGCGTGCTGGCCCCGGAAATCGAACGAGAAGATGTTGTAGCCCTCTTCGAGAAGGAATGCGCAATATCGTTCGTAGGAATTGAGCCCCGCGCCGACTTCGTGCGCAAAGATCATCGTCCCCGCCCTCCCCGTGGAGGTGCAGGGAATAAAAACCCCCTTGAGCTCCACGCCGTCAAGGCTTACAAACCTGACCACCTCTCCCGCGATCTCCCACTTGGTCTGGGGCACCGCAGATACGGTTGAGTTGAGGAACACGTTCTCAATCAGGCGCACATACTTGACCGTGAGCATAACTGCATAGACGAGGAGCAATGCCAGCGCGGCACTGACAGGCCAGCTCATTGATCTTCCCCCCCTGATAATCCGGCGAGGCCGAAGCGCGCAACAGTTTTCGCCATTCCGTCCCCAAAACCGATGAGGCGATTTCCCAGGAGAGACTCGGCTCTATTGAGGGTACAGATAGTATCACAACGTGACATTCTGATCTGCTCCAAATTGAGCGTGCCTTCACGCCGGAGCAGCCGGGCGCCGAGGCCTGCGAGATAAGCGACAGGATAGGGGATGCCCACGATGCGCCGCCGCAGGCCAAGTACAGCGATGAGCAGGGTGGTGATCTCCCTGAGCGTGAGCACGGAGGGCCCTCCCACCTCCCAGACATCGCGGCAGCAACCAGGGGCAGTAATCGCAGCGGTGATACAGGATACAAGGTCACCGATGTAGATCGGCTGGAGGCGATTGCGTCCCCCCCGGACAAGAGGCATCGCCTTCCGTCCCGCCGCCATTCGCGCGAGCTTCTTGATGATCTTGCTGTCCCGCCCCCCTGTTTCTCGCCCGAAGACGAGGGAGGATCGGATGATGATGTAGTCCAGCCCGGAGCGCCTGATCTCTTCTTCTGCCTCCCACTTGGTCTTCAAATACTGGTTGCCTGCCTCCGCTGCAGCGCCGATGGCGCTCAGATACACGACCCGCCCCCCCGCACCGGCACGCCGGGGAGCCACGCATTTCCTCTTCTCGCCGGGAATCGCGGCCTTGAATGCCTGGAGGAGGAGTCTGGTCTTGCGTGTGTGCATATCCCGGTAACCGCCGCGCTCCGGACGTTCGATACTCCCCAGAAGATGAACAACTGTTTTCACTCCCTCCAACGCCCGCAGGAGAATAGCCTCTTCCTCCAGATCGGCCTCGAACACCTGCGCCCCCATTTCCGCAATAAACGCCTGCTCGTCGGCACTGCAGCCTCTCCTGACAAGCGCGCGAACGGTCATCCCCTCCCCGCAGAGCCTCTCGACGAGGTGTACCCCCACGTACCCGTTTGCGCCGGTGACGAGAATCATGGATTCAAATCCCAAATCCTCCCTCGACCCCGAACGGGGTCTCGGGACGAGAACCCCGGAGGGGCAAATCCCAAATCCCAACGATCATGTAAAAGGCATCAAGCATACAGGCGTTCTTATTCATTCTCACACGTTCTCCGAGATACGAATCACGAATCCCGGCTCCTGAACCATTCAATCGTTTCCTGGAGGGCTCTCTCAAACGGAATATCCGGCCCGTATCCGAGTTCGCGTCTCGCCTTGGAAATGTCGAAGGTGAGGGGAGTGTACATGAATTTCAGCTTGAATCGGTTGAGGAGGGGGGCTGATTTCATCCTCAGCACCTTCGCGGTCAGCTCGCAGAGCGTGCACAGTACAAGGGCGAGAGAGTACGGAATGTTCTTCCTGGGTTGCGGGAGCCCCATTCCGTCCGCGATCCTCGTGATCAACTCCTTGCGGGTGACTGACGCGCCATCGGTAATATTGTATATCTGGCCCGCCGCGCGCGGCGACTCAGCCGCGAGGAGCAGCCCCTCCGCACAATTCTTCGCATAGACCAGCGTGAACGGATTCCCCCCCCCCGCCACGTAGGCGTATTTACCGCTTCTCAAATATGCAAGGATGCGCGGGAACATCTGGCGGTCGCGCGGGCCATACACGTAGGGGGCCCTGATGACCGTCACGGCGAGGCCGCTTCTCCCTGCGAAATCCCAGAGCAGTTTTTCGGCTTCTATCTTTGTGGTGTTGTAGTTATCGCCTGTGTACACGAATGGCGCTGACTCATCCAGATTGTCCTGCATGTCCATGCCCAGGACCACCATTGAGCTCATATACACACATTTCTTGACGCCTGCGGCGGCACACGCCGTGAGCAACAGTTCGAGGCCGTGGACGTTCACCCGCCTCATCTCCTCAAGGCTCGCCCAATCACTCACCGCCGCGGCGCAGTGAAATACAACGTCCACGCCACCCACGGCGCCCGCGAGCGATGCCTCATCCATGATGTCGCCCGGCCAGAGCCCCACGCCGAGTGACTGCAGAAATGCGGTGTCGCTCCCCGGACGGACAAGCCCCCTCACGCGGTGCCCCTTCGACACCAGGAGCTCGGAGAGATTGCTCCCCACGCACCCCGTCGCTCCCGTCACCAATGCCTTCATGTTTTTATTTTGTTTTCGCCGCAGATTAACGCAGATTTCCGCGGATATGAAAACAATCCCGTGCTTCAGCTACCACATAACTCGTGCGATACAATACATTTTGGGCTCAAGCCGGATTTTTGTGATCCAAAGATTATGCACTATGTCCCTCCCCCTTCGATGGGGGAGGCTAGGTGGGGGTGAAAAGCAAGTTCCTATAGCAACACCCCCCACCCTTCCCTCCCCCACAAGGGGTGAGGGTGGAGAAAGGAACCTAATATCATTATCTCCTTCATCAGCAGGTTATTGCAACTTAATCACCGCATGCTTTATCACAAAAATCCGGCAAGAGCCACATTTTGATTTGTGTTTATCTGCGTGCATCCGCGGCTTATCAGCTGTGGTTGTCGAGCCACCTCACCAGGTCGGCGTAATACTCCTCCCGGCAAGGGTCAAACTCCAGCGTGTGTCTCGCCTTCTCATACAGCTTTATGACCTTGTCGCCGCTCGCGCATGAATTATAGAGCCCTTTCACCGCATCATTGTCAACAATCTGATCGCGCCCGGCGAGGAGGAGGAGCATGGGAATGCGAATGCCTGAGAATCCAGTTTTCGCGCACCGCTCTAATCTCCGGCTCTCGAGGAGGAACCGCGCAGTCACGCGCCTCAGCCCAAGCGCATCCTCCGCTATGTAGTTCTGTTCGTCGGGATCATCGGTAAAGAGCGCCGGATCTTCCAGGGGGATTACAAACCCCCTGTCGCTTTTTAAAAAAAGCGCACATGCGATGGCGAGCTTCGTCCAGGGGGTGTAATCACGGAGTGAGACAAGGCCGGGAGCGGAAAGAATAACACTTCTCAATTGGACCCTGCCGGCGGCGGCAACCGCAGCCGCGAGGCGCCCCCCCCAGGATATTCCCAGGAGGTGGACCGGTTTCCCGGGCAAATCCCTTCCCGCGAGTCTGACAAAATGCTCCACATCCTCGATCCATCGCTGATAGGGCACCGTGCTCTTCATGTCACCCCTGTTGAGGCCAGAGCCCCGGCGGTCGGGGAAGAGCACACGGTACCCCTTGCGGCACAGATAGGTGCAGGAACCGCTGTACCATGCTCCATGACTGCGGATGCCGTGGATACCGATCACCACGCCCCTGGGTGTTTTGGGATTCCACTCATGGTAGCGCAGCGTGACGCCGTCAGCGGTTACTGTTTCTTTTATCTCAGGACCCAGGTCCTCCATGTCCACCTACAAGGTTCGCGCACTGTATTTCACCGGGCCACCCGTGTGATAAAATACATATCGCGGAACGCAGCAACAGATTGCACTCATGGCGGGACCCATCCACTGTGCTACTGATGCAGCTCGATTTTCTCTACCGTGTACCTCTCCAACCTGGCGCGATTTACCGTCACACCGGAGCCGATCCCACCCAAAGGCGGTGCCCACCCACCGAAGCCAAACGTCAGGTCCTCCTCAGTCAGATTTTCTCTGAGGAGATGCCGATCGTATGACCCCTCTCTATGGCATATGCCGGGGACGAGAAATGCAAAGTGGCGTCCCGCAGCCGAAAGTATCCCCGTCTCACCGACCTGGCACCCGAGCTGATAGCCAATTCCCTTCTCGCGGAGTGTGCGCGCCATGCTCAGGGAAGCGAAGAAGCCGCCGCATTTAGAAAGCCTGATATTTACCACGTCGCAGGAACCGCTGTCAACCGCATGTTTCAATTGAGACGGAGAACAGACGGATTCGTCCAGGATGATAGGGACATTCACCGTTTCCCTCAGGAGAGGCAGATCAGCCCCGTACGCCGGCGAAAGCGGTTCCTCTACGGAAGAAATGCCGAGAGCCGCCAGGCGTGGAATCACCCTGCGGGCAGTTAGGGTGTCCCATGCGCCGTTTGCGTCAACCCTGATATCTATCCCACGCCCGAGCATCGTCCTCGCCATGCGCACGAGCGCCACATCGCGCTCTTCTCCCCACCCCACCTTGAGCTTGACGGCGCCGAAGCCGTAGAGCCGGTATCTGATTGAAGATGCGGCGACGCCATATACCGAACCGCCGGAACACACCGCGCTGTACCGCACCCCCGCCGGCCGCTCACTCACCGGCGTGAGCCAGCGAATATACGTTGCGAGCTCACCCATGCCGGCGCCATACGATCTCATGAGGGCGTCGAACAGGCTGAGGCCCAGCGCGCATCGGGCGGCACCGGCGAAAATCATCCCCCCGTCCTCGGCACTCGTCTCCCACTCCTGGAGACGGCTTATCCCCTGCGAGGGTGATCGCCATTCCCCGGCGAGGAAGGAATAGTCGAACCCGGCCAGGTACCTCATGGCCGACGCCGGTGTCTCTCCAGTGACATATTCGCGAGGCACTCCTTCGCCAAAACCGCTCACCCCCTCGTCCGTGAGCGCTTCAACGACAATATTCTCCGCCACGCTGCGCGTCGAGCGCGAATGCGCGAAAGCGTTTTTTAGTGGCAGCCGAACGTGATAAAGGATGATTTTTGTGATGCGCACGCCGACACCCCGCGTCTGGTTACCCTGCTATGGAATCGGTACTGTCACATACCCGAAGTGGTACGCGCTGTTTGCCCTATCGAAATCTGCATCGGTGAGCCCGACATTCGTGCGAAGGCCGTCGTAGAGATACTTTTCGAGCAATTCGCCGCTCCATCCGTAGCTGGTCACCGAGAGCGGGTATCCGTTTTCTCTATCGAGCTCGATGAGCGTTCTGTGTGCGGGATACCCCGCCTTGCGAGGGAGCGTGCGTTCAAACCGATGCACCGGGCGCCCCCCCGCCCCCCCCGCGCCGAGATAGCGCGCGCGCAAATCCCCGTTGCGCTGCGCCCGCTCACACACCTTCACCAGGAGTGCGATGGTGTTCCCGAGGCCTGACTCCGTGATGGGCCGCAAGTTCTTGCGCATGGCGAGCACGCCCGTCGGATGGAGCGCGAACGTGGGCGCAAAGTAGTCGATCATTCCACCAAGATGGACGAGGAGCCTCCTGTCATGCTTCCCCTCCACGTAGAGCGCCTCTCTCCCCTTATCGATGTCGCCGATCCATTTCATGTACACCATGAATGGTTTCTTGAACTTGAATAACGTATCCTCTTCCCCGTACAGTATCCCCCCTACCCGCTGCTGCTTATGAAAGGTGACCGTGTAATCCTGGATCATTTCGTATTTCTTCTGCGCCAGGTGCAGCAGCTCAATGAGGTCAGGCTCGCTCGCCCCCCGCACCACCGACGCAGCCCCCGCCCACAGGAAGCCGCACAGACACCATCCAATGAGATGCGCTCCCGGATGAATGCGTTTCGACCCTCGCTCGTGCAACGATACCCCCTATCGTAATGGGTCACTTACAGGGTGAATCCAGCAATGAATTGCCGCAGATAAAAAGGATTGTGTGAGTGGTCAAGGTTTCTTGCCGCGGATACACGCAGATACACGCTGATTGTATATAGGTATATCAGCGTTCATCCGCGTAAATCTGCGGCTACTCCCTATAACTGTCCCATTACCCCCTATCGCGACGATGCCCTCATCTCACCTTCCCCTCCTCGACGCGCGCACCTGATTTCCCCATAATCCCAAATCGCGCGCAGTGATCAAGGAGGGGGCTCAGGTATGGATGTTTATACTGCTCCAGCCTGCCCCCGCTCTTTTCTATATGGGCCCGCTTATCGCGCTCAAACGAGCCCTCGGCGATCACCCTCACCGCCGGCGCCCCCAGGCGCCCGGAATCCCTCTTGCTCCTGTACTCCATATTCAATGCACTGAGCTCCGCATCGAACCGCGCGCCGATCGATGCCAGGAGCCGTTCGCCCGGCTCTCCCGCGAATACTCCGTCGGGCCGCTCCTCCAGAAGCACAAAGTAAAACGGCGGCAGATCCCAGCCGGGGCATACGGTAAACTGGGGTACTGACAAACCCGCGTGGCGCTCACACGCTCGAAACGCCTCCACCACCTGGTGCTCCGAAATCTTCTCCCCCGTCAATGAGCTGATGCGGCTCCCCTTGTGAAGAAATTTCAGGATGGGCGTCGTACCGACGCAGCCGGTCACCTCTACCACGTCTGAAATATTATAACGGAAGAAACCGGATGAGGTGGTGAGGATTATATAGTACTTCTCCCCCTCTCGCAACTCATGCGCGAGGAGCGTGTCTCCGTCCGCGCGCTCCTCGCCGTATGGCATGAACTCATAGAAATGGCTTCCGATATCGAGCACCCCCCCTCGCCCGCCATCCTCAAGCGGGATGGTCATCCGCCCCTCCGACGCGATGAGGCCGGGGTCCCTCAGCGGCTGTGCGCCCCAGTACGCCCTGACCAGGTCGAGCCACGGTGTGAGCGTCCCGCCGGTCCAGCATCCGATCACGTCAAGCTCCGGCCACACGTCACGGGGCAGAAGCCGGCCGCTGCGCGCGAGGAGCCGATCGAGTTTTGAAGCCAGCGCGCGATTCCTGCCGACACGCGAAGCGATTGCGCGCCTCATCTCATGATCCAGTTGCCCCTCCACGGAGAGTGACCCATCATGCCAATCTTTTACCATGCGTTCCGCATTCTTCTCCAGGCAGGTTCCGAGTGCCACGAGCGTGCTCGGGTTAGCCGCAATGACTAGGGAAATCTTATGCTGCAGTGCCAGCAGCATGATACAGTAATACTTGGTGTCGTAATCATTGATATGGTACACCTCGGGTGAGAGGGCGTATTTGTAGTGCGCGATCTTCTTCTGCGATTCGGCGACCAGGCCCGTGGCCGCACCGCAGGGCACCCCCCGCTCCGTTTCTCTCTCCCTGCTGGGAGAGACAATGTGCAGGATCTTATGATCAATGGCGTGGGGATGATCATAGAGCAGGTGCATGCCCCATAGGAAATTTCCTTTCGCGAGCTCCCGGTAATACCTGCCGGTTACCGGTACATACTTTGGCACCCCCGTGGTGCCGCTGGTCATGGCGAACATGAGCAGCTTCTCCCCCGGGGGGAAGAGGACATTTTGTTCGCCGCACACAATCCTCTCGACAGAGGGGGCGAGGGCCTCATAGGTAACCATCGGAACAGCCCTGCGGTATTCCTCGGGTGACATGATCTTTGAAAAGAGGAAACGCCTCCCGTACTCCGTGCCCGAGGCATACCGGAGCTTCGCGAGGAGCGTCGCCCGCTGTACCGCAGCACAGTTCGCCCCCGCGCAGCGGAACGCCCGCCGCGCTCGTATTCCATGCACTCTCGCCCAGCCGTACACAAGGGGCGTGAGTATCGTCCTATACATAATTCCTGCTCCAGATAGTTATTAATGATATTGAAACAGGATGCACGCAGATACACACAGATAACATGATTTTGAACTATCTGCGTTCATCTGTGTGAATCCTGTTCCTCATCCTACATAGAGAGGGAGGGGGAGTGTGTGAGGGGATGATACCAGTGCGACTCTATCGTTTTGACGCGACGACAATAGAGTAGACTCCGAGCGGATCGCTCCGGTGGTTGAAATCACCAAAGCCGCACTCCTCAAATAATCTCAAAATCCTCCGGGGGGAGCGATAGTTCAGATGCCAGTTGAAAACCCTGCGCAGATAGCGGTCAACGCCGTGAGTATCACGCATGCTATTCACGAGGATGCTCCCGCCCGGCGGGAGCATGCGGTGGCTCACTCTGAAAAGCTCCGTCACCTGGTCATCCGTGAGGTACTCAAGGATGCCCACCATTTTCACAATATGCGGGACGACCTCCAGGAGGTGTTCGAGATTGACCGCGTTCCCGGCGATGTACTGTACCCGCCCACCCAAACCCATTTCATCAGCCAATCTTTTGCCGAATTCAAACGCGTCAATGTCTTCATCTATACAATAGGCAAAAACCCTGTCCGTGTTCGCATCCACCATCGCCTCGAGCACGTTGAAGCCCGGACCCGTGCCGATACCGACGATATGGACATCTCCCTGAACGCGATACTTGTGGATGAGCTCCCTGAGCGCGCGCACTGCCATACGCTTGCGGTTGCGCGCGCTGAGCGTGAGCACTGCATCCTTGAGGATGCGCTTGTCGATCCAATCCCTCGGCTCCCGGTTCTCGTACGAAATCCTCATCGCCCTCCACCCGCCGGGCCGCAGGATCGACTCCTGCACGAGCGGACTCCTGCTCGTGCTGATGAAATCGGTGAGGATCTTTGCGGGAACAATGTAATTCACCAGGGGATTCAAGATGGTGCGGTTGAATATCCTCTGGAGCAACGGCAGCGTCTCATAGCGGATACCATCGATTTCAATGTACTTCACCGACGATCACCTCCCCTGTCGGGCGAGTACCAGACACACATTCTGGCCCCCGAACCCGAAGGAGTTCGAGAGCGCAATGCGGACGCTCGCCTCGCGTGCGGTGTTGGGCACGTAGTCGAGATCGCAGTCCGGGTCAGGGAATTCCTGATTGATCGTGGGGGGGATGATGCCGCGCCCGATGGCGAGAAGGCAGACGGCGGCTTCGACCACGCCCGCGGCAGCGATGAGGTGTCCCATCATCGATTTGGTCGAACTCACCGCCACCTTTGTGCTGTGTTCAAGGAAAACCTTTTTAATCGCGAGCGTTTCAACTTTGTCATTGATCTGTGTTGACGTGCCATGCGCATTGATGTAGTCCACCTGCTCTGGCCGGATGCCCGCATCCCGTATTGCATTCTGCATCGCCTGGGCGGCCCCCCTCCCCTCGGGGTGGATATCGGTAATGCGGTACGCATCAGCGGAGCAGCCGTAACCGAGCAACTCCCCGTAGATTTTCGCCCCCCGCGCGCCGGCGCTCCGCTCTTCCTCCAGGATGAGGATGCCGGCCCCCTCGGCGAGCACAAATCCGTCCCTCTTGAGATCGAAGGGCCGGCTCGCTTTCTCCGGATCATCGTTACGGGTGGAGGTCGCGGTGAGCAGATTAAATCCGGCGAGGCCCATCGGATGAATCATCGAGTGCGCCCCGCCCGCGAACATAATATCCGCATCGCCCCGGGCAATCATGCACGCCGCCTCCCCCACCGCCTGCGCGCTCGCGGCACATGCGGTGAGACAGTTTGAGTTCGGACCTTGCGCATTATACATGTTTGCGATGTGGTATACCGGTTTATTGGGTTCGTACTCGATGTCTTTCCTGGAGTTGAGCATCTCAATGCCACGGCGCAGGAATGTCGCCATATTTACCTTATCTCCCTGCAACGACTCGCAGATCCGCTGCGCCAACCACATGAAACTCGGATCTCCCTCACCGCACCCCAGGTACACGCCCACCCGCACGGGGTCGAGGGGACATCCCGCGAGGCCGGCATCGCCGTATGCCAGGCGGGCCGCTGCGAGGGAGAACTGCGTGTGCACTCCCAGGGAGCCAAGATCATCGCGCCGCCCTACCATTTTCTCGGCATTGAATCCCTTCACCTGGCCCGCGATCTTCGTGGGATAACCGGAGGCGTCGAACTGCGTGAGGCGCCCTATCCCGGAACGGCCGTTCACAAGACTTTCCCAATTCTCCTCCACGCCGATTCCGAGAGGGGTGATGAGACCCATCCCCGTGATGACAACCCCCCGTCGATCAGTCATCTCTGCTCAATTCACCTTTCGCAGTACAAGGCTCACGTTCTGACCCATGAAGTCGAATGAATTGCATACCGCGCACACCACGTCTGCCTGCCGGGGCCGGGGGACATAATCGAGGTCACACTCGGGATCTCTCACCTCGTAGTTCATCGTGCAGGGGATCAGCCGATGGTGGATGGCCATCGCTGTGGAGATGAGTGCCATGGCTCCCGAAGCCGACGTCAGGTCGCCGATCTGACCCTTGATCGAACTCATGGGGATTGAATACGCCCGCTCGCCCCAGACTTCCTTAACAGCCAGTGTCTCCAACCTGTCCGTAAAGGGGATTGAATTCCCATGGGCGCTGATATAATCGACCTCCGATGCCGCGATACCCGCATCCGCGATCGCAGCCCTCATGGCGCGTGATTTGCTCGACGCCTCCACCGCGCCCATGGGCCCTCCCTGCATGTCCACCGAGCTTCCATATCCGAGCAGCTCCGCGTAGATATGCGCCCCCCGGGCACGCGCGTGCTCGATCTCTTCCAGGATGATAACCCCTGCCCCCTCCCCGATGACGAATCCGTCCCTCCTGGCATCGAAGGGGCAGCTCGCCTTCTCAGGGGGATCGTTTCTCCGGGAGAGGACGCCAAGTTTGTGATAGCGGATCAGTTTGAGGGGGGTGATACACGAGCTCGCCCCCCCCGTGATCACAATGTCCGCCCCCCCGCGTGAGATGATACGAAATGCTTCACCAATCGCATGCGCGCTCGCAGAACAGCCGGTGGTGATGGTGTTACTTGGCCCCTGTGCGTCGTAAATAATGGAGACATGGGATGCGAGCATGTTGGGGAGTTGCTTGAGGAGCCAGAGAGGGAAAAGTTGGTGTATCCCCTCTGCACCGAAGCGCACTATGTCAAACTGTCCCTCTCCATTCAGCGACTTCGCGATGGCCGGTGCGAGCTCGTACACATCGGTCGAGATCATGCCTGCGCCGAAGACCACGCCGACCCGCGTGGGGTCACACTGGGTCTGGGCCAGCCCGGCGTCCCCAGCGGCCTCTTTCGTCGCTGCAACGGCGAACTGCATGTCCCTCATCATCACCTTGAGGGATTTCCGCTTCTCGATGTACGCGAGCGGATCAAAATCCTTCACCTCTGCCGCAATGGTGGTCGGAAACGTTGAGGCGTCAAAAAGAGTAATGGGAGCGACCCCTGACCTGCCGTCAATCAGATTCGACCAAAAATCCGCCGTGCGCAAGCCCACAGGGCTTATGACCCCTATACCCGTGATGGCCACCCTATTCCTTTTCTGGATCATCTCTCTCCTGTCCACGCGCGGGCCATTATCGGCAGACGTTCCTTTTTGATTCGAACTAAAATAATAGGTTATATCCATGAGGAAGTCAATCCGCAATACTTTTGGATTTTACCCATTCTGCCACTACACTTTCACTGTTTTGCCATCTCTGGAAATGCTGCGCCTCGTCAGTAAAAAATATGATATTATTGGAACGGTGATAGTTATGAAGGTGCTGTTAATTAATCCCCGAATCAGTGGTAGAGGCCAGGCATCAGTCAAATACATGAACTCCGTTCCCCTGGCCTTGCCCACCCTTGCATCCCTGACCCCTTCCGATATTGAGGTATCCATTATTGATGAGAATAATCAAGATATCGATTATGACCAGCCTGCCGATCTCGTTGGCATCACGGTCATGTTGCATGTGGCACCGCAAGCACGCCGGATCGCAGAGGGATTTCGCAGCCGCGGCGTGCCCGTTATCATGGGAGGATTCTATCCCACCCTATGGCCGGAGGAGGCGCTTCCGCATACAGATGCCATTGCCATTGGAGAGGGAGAGCCGCTCTGGCACCGGATACTGGATGATGCCAAGCGCGGCAGACTCAAGCGGCACTATCAAAGCAGCGGCTATATTGACTTGAAAGATATCCCTTTTATACATAAAGGAATTGTGCAGCACCTGGACTTTTATCATACCGAGACAAGTCGCGGGTGCCCGCACAAATGTGATTATTGTTCTGTAACAAAATTTTATAAAGGTACCGTGCGTCAGCGACCAATCAAAGATGTTGTCGCCCAGGTGGCCGAGTTTGCCGACAAAATGATCTTTTTTGTCGACGATAATATTGCCGGAAACCGCATTTACGCCAGAAAATTGCTGCGGGAGTTCATCCCGCTTAATATATCCTGGAGTGGCCAATTTACCCTCGACGGCGCTGAAGATACCGAGTTCTTAAAACTCGCAGCCCGCAGTGGGTGCAAGTTTCTGTTCTGCGGTATTGAGACACTGAGCGAAGAAGGCTTGAAAGAAGTGAACAAAGGCTGGACCAATCCGCACAAATACCAAGAGTGGATCCGGCGTATCCATAACGCCGGGATTGCCGTATACGGTTCATTCATGTTCGGGTTTGAACATGACCACAAAGATGTTTTTGAGAAAACGCTGGAGTTTGCGGAGGAGAACAAGATTGAATTGGCATTATTTTCAGCCCTGTCCCCCGGCAAGGGATCACGCTTCTACCGTAAGCTCACGGAGGAAAACAGGTTATTTGAGAAAGACCTGTCAAAGTATAACGGTCAATATGCCACCTTCTATCCCAAGCATATGTCCCCTGAGGAGCTGGAGGACGGCCTGCGGTGGATATGGCAGCGGTTCTATTCAAAGAATGGGATCAAAAGCCGGATTGGTCATTACTTTCCGCGCATAGCACTTATGAACAAACCGCTCGAGAGCATCAACTATCGGGAATTTTCAATGGAAGAACTTATGCTGGCATTGAATGTGGCGTTCAAGGTTGCCGTAACAGACTTTTAGCCACGAAGGGGATGACGTTCACTGAAACTATCACCAGTAGCTATAACCTGAATTCATCATCTCCTCATTGTGAGGGGGTAAATTCAGTAACTATATGATGAGAGCGGGCCTTGTAACATATTTTTCTCCAATGCAATATGTTACAGTGTATGCGGGTCAATGCAATCTCATGCTGATATGTATGTAATTGAGGCTCGAGGGAGTACCCGATGAAAATGAGAGTGGTTGTAGACCGTATTGAGGGCGAGCTGGCGGTCCTCGAAGTTGAGGGGAAGGCGATCGTGGAGTGGCCGGTGAAGTTTCTTCCCCGCGGGGTAGCAGAGGGGAATATCCTGGATGTGGAGTGCGCGATAAACAGCGCGGCAGAGGCCGCACAGCGCGAGAAGATTTCAAAACTCCAGCAGGAGCTTCTCCAGCGAACGAAGCGGATGGAAGAGAAAAAGTAGCTCTGAGATCAGCGAGCGGGCATTGTGCCTTCACGGATTCACCCAGCCCTTCGCCAGAGACCCCCGCGCCCCGCACGCAATTGCTCCGTATGTCGTGCGCCCGACGACGGTTTCCCCGCGCCGCGGCTCGTTATCGGAAGGTGTGCATATCAATTGCCCTGCCATCAGTGGTGAGCGTGATCGCTCCGTGTAGATCAGTGCGGAGCACAACGCAACCCGCCTGTCTGAGGCGCGAAAGCGTCTCTGGCGTGGGATGGCCGAATCTGTTGTTCTCCCCGGCGCTGAGTATCGCCCACGTCGGCGACACCCGGCGCAGGAATTCCTCGGTGCTCGCGTTCTTTCCGCCGTGGTGTCCTATCCTCAGCACGTCAGCCTTCAGCTGAATCCCGCTCCGGCACAGCTCGCCCTCGGCCTCTTTTTCCATATCGCCGCAGAGCAGGATTTTCACCTCGCCGTATTCTACAAGGAGAGCGACGGAGCTGTTGTTGGGGCTGGATCGCGCCCCGCTCAGGGGCTCCCGGCCCGGATTGAGCGCAGTGATGACCACCCCCTCTCCACGCGCCAGGAGGTCTCCCCTTTCGACGGGATACGCCTTGACCGCGCTCGCGCGTGCGAGGCTCAACAGCTTTCGGCAGTTGTCAGATGAGAGCGCCGCCCGCGTGAGCACCAACCTTCGCACGGAGAACTCCTGCAGCACCGTGAAGAGGCCGTCGATATGATCATCGTGCGCGTGCGTGAGGAGCACCGTATCAACACTGGCCCGGCCCAGACTCTGGAGAAAAGGCCGCACGATCATCCTCCCGGCCGATATGCCAAGCTCTGGCCCTCCATCGATAAGCACGCTCTCTCCCCCGGGGAACTTGATGTAGGTGGCATCGCCCTGCCCCACGTCAAGGAAAACGACCGTCAGGAGCGGTTGTTCCTGAGCACGCGTAAACGGCAGGATTAAAAAGATGGCGGTGGCAAGCATTAGCAGATAGCGCTCCCTCCCCCGTCCCCGTCCCCAGATAAAAAGGCACCCAGCCG
>Ga0315291_10000693_pt1 | contig 44913 bp, 49 predicted proteins | sample YL17G12_20_MG_FD_203070 | JGI IMG/M metagenome (GOLD analysis project Ga0315291, IMG submission 203070) | Sediment microbial communities from Yellowstone Lake, YNP, Wyoming, USA - YL17G12_20 | ecosystem: Environmental > Aquatic > Freshwater > Lake > Sediment | place: USA: Wyoming | collected...
AAGGAATCAAGAAAGACATCAAGGAACACAAGCTCAACCGTGTGGTCGTTGCATCATGCTCACCGCGTCTGCATGAACCCACGTTCAGGAAGACATGCGAGGACGCTGGGTTAAACAAGTATCTCTTCGAGATGGCTAACATCCGTGAACACTGCAGCTGGGTTCACCTGTACGATCACGAGTCTGCTACGGAGAAGGCCAAAGACCTTGTAAAGATGGCTGTAGCTAAGGCGGAACTGCTTCAACCAGCTGAAGAGATCGAGGTTCCGATCATCCGCAAAGCCCTAGTTATCGGGGGCGGAGTAGCTGGTATCCAATCAGCTCTTGATCTTGCCGATACCGGCTACAAAGTCTACTTGGTGGAAAAAGAGCCAAGCATTGGCGGAATGATGGCACGGATAGACAAAACCTTCCCCACCATGGACTGTTCAATCTGCATTCTTGCACCCAAGATGTCTGACGTCGGGCACCACTCGAACATTGAACTGTTGGCCAATAGTGAGGTTACCGAAGTGAAAGGGTACATCGGCAACTTCACGGCAAAAGTCTCGAGGAGACCTCGATACGTTACGAAAGACTGTTCAGCATGCGGTGAATGTGCCAAGGTTTGCCCCATTGTGGCGCCAAATGAGTTTGACGTCGGCTTGGCCACCAGACATGCCATTTACACGCCATTCGCACAGGCAGTTCCGGCAACTTACTTAATTGACATGAACCTTTGTCTCAACAAGGAAGGCGTAGTCGTCTGCGACAAGTGTATGAAAGCCTGTGAAAGAAAAGCCATAGAATACGAAATGAAACCTGAAACTGTGGAACTTGGGGTTGGCACTATAATAGTGGCGACTGGAGCGGACGTTTTTGACCCATCGATCTTGCCGAACTATGGATATGGTAAACTTGCAAACGTTATTACCTCGCTTGAGTTTGAAAGATTGATCAATGCTGGAGGGCCTTCAGGTGGGCACTTGATCCGACCAAGCGACATGCAGATACCGAAGCGCGTGGCATTTGTTCAATGCGTTGGCTCCCGTTCCGACAAGGTGGGGCGACTCTATTGCAGTAATGTCTGCTGCATGAACACAATCAAGGACAGTCTGCTGATCAAAGAACATTGGCCCGACACGGAGATTTTTGTCTTCTACGTCGACATACGAGCGTATGGAAAAGGGTTTGAAGACTTGTACAAACGGGCTAGAAAGGTAGGTGTCAAGTTCATTCGTGGGCTTCCTTCTGAAATCAAAGAAGATAGAAAGACGCATAACCTGTGGCTTATGGGCGAAAACACACTGCAAAACGAGCTATACAAAATCAGTGTCGATATGGCGATCCTTTCAGTTGGATTAGAAGCCAGAAAAGACAGCGAGACGATTCAGCGGTTGCTGACGCTTTCAAGGAATCAGGATGGATTTTTCTTGGAGGCACATCCGAAGCTGAGACCTGTGGATGCTGCTACAGGAGGAGTTTTCTTCGCCGGCTGCGCCGAGTCACCTAAAGATATCAAGGACAGCGTAACTCAAGCCAGTGCGGCTGCAGCCCGTGCAGGGATATTGATGGCTAAGGGAAAAGTGACAGTTGAGGCCATTACACCTATTCATTATCAAGAGAAGTGCACGGCTTGCGGGCTCTGCGTGAAAGTTTGTCCCTACAATGCCTTGACGTTGAACAAAGACTTGAAGAAGGTTACGGTTGCAGAGGCAGCGTGCGGTGGATGTGGCACATGTGCTGCCGAGTGTCCCTTTGGCGCTTTGACCCAAAGCCACTTCACTGATGGACAGATCATCGCACAGATCGACGCCGTCACCGAGCATGATGCGAACAAGAAAATTGTTGCGTTCTGCTGCAACTGGTGCTCCTATGCAGGTGCAGACTTCGCGGGAGTGAGCAGAATGCAGTACCCGCCAAACGTGCGTATCATAAGAACCATGTGTTCCGGGCGCGTGTCTCCAAAGTTTGTCGAAAGAGCTTTTGCAAGAGGTGCAGCCGCTGTAATGGTAACTGGATGCCACTTGGGAGACTGCCATTACATCAATGCAAACTATCAGACCCAAAAGCGCGTGGAACGCTTGTGGAAGAAAATGGAGCAGAATGGGTTGGACAAGAATAGGTTGCATCTACTTTGGGCATCAGCCGCAGAAGGAGAAAAATTCGCTTCAAAAGTGCGGGAAATGAAGCCAATAGTTGAGCGTGTCACAACGGAAGAGATAGAGAAGGCTAGAAAGGTTTTTGAAAAGGCTTTAGAGGATGATTGAATATGCCAGAAAGAATCAGGCACGAACCACTTGACAGCAAGAGTCTAAAGCCATCCAAAGCAACCATACACCTAATCAAAGATCAGTGTAAAGGATGCGGTTACTGCATAGAGTTTTGCCCGAAGAAGGTCTTTGAAGAATCCGAAGAGATAAACGCACGAGGAGTGCACCCTCCAAGAATCGTGGATGAGAGCAAGTGTCTTCTTTGCGGCTTCTGCACAGCTGTGTGTCCGGACTTCGCGATCTTTGTAACAGAGAAGAAATGCGAGGAGAGATGTTGAACATGACGGGAAAAAGAGCATTGCTCACGGGTTCCCACTTCATGAACGGCGACGTTGCATGCGCTGAAGGCGCTATTGCTGCTGGTTGCAGATTCTTCGCAGGTTATCCCATTACCCCCGCAACCGAAATCGCTGAGCACCTGTCTCAAAGAATGCCCGAGATCGGAGGCATCTACATTCAGATGGAAGATGAGATTGCTTCTATGGCTGCCGTGATTGGAGCGTCCTACACCGGCTTAAAAGCTATGACTGCCACCTCTGGTCCAGGTTTCAGTCTGATGCAGGAGAACATCGGCTTGGCCGTCATGACTGAGACTCCCTGCGTAGTTGTGGACATTATGCGAGGTGGACCAAGCACTGGGCAACCTACTTTGCCTGGCCAGCAAGATGTAATGCAGGCAAAATGGGGTAGTCACGGAGACTATGGAATAATTGCCATGTCGCCAAGCTCAGTTCAGGAGATGTTTGACCTGACGGTTGAAGCCTTTAATCTGTCTGAGACTTACCGCGTGCCAACTTTGCTGATGGGAGACGAGATCGTTGCGCACATGTGGGAAAAAGTGGTTATTCCATCTGCTGAGAAAATAAGAACGGTGAACCGCAAAAAGCCCAATGTGCAGAGAGAAAAGTATGCCCCATTCATGCCTGATGATGATCTAGTTCCGCCTATGGCTTGTTTTGGGGAAGGCTACCACTTCCACGCTACAGGGCTAACCCACGACGAGTATGGATATCCGAAAACGTCGAGCTCGGAAATCCAGACTAAGCTTGTTAGACGACTGTGCGAGAAGATAAATAAGAATGTGGACAAGATCGTTAGAATTGAAAAAGTCATGCTTGACGATGCTGACATCGTGGTCGTTGCATATGGCATCGTGGCGCGAGCAGCGTTGAGTGCGGTTCGAAAAGCAAGATCTGCTGGATTGAAAGCTGGACTCTTGCGGTTGATTACCTTGTGGCCTTTTCCAGAGGAACAAGTCGCAGAAGCTGCTGAAAACGCCAAGATGATTGTTGTGCCAGAGATGAATTGTGGGCAACTGGTGCGTGAAGTTGAGAGAGCGGCGAAGTGTACGCCTGTGTCTTTTCTGTCAAAGCTAGGTGAAGACCCTCATACTCCTATGGAGATATTTGAAGCTATCAGGAGGAGTCGTTGATGGTTGAACAGATGTTGGAGCATCCTTTTCTGAAGTATTTGCGTTCAGCTATGATTCCGCATATTTGGTGTCCAGGTTGCGGCAATGGCATAGTGCTAAATTGCTTTGTGCATGCCCTAGACGAGTTACAGACTGATTTGGACAAGCTTGTTGTTGTCTCGGGCATTGGTTGCATTGGACGAACAGCAGGATACACGAACACCGATTCGTTTCATACCACGCATGGGCGAGCCTTGGCCTTCGCCTCAGGGGTAAAACTGGCTAACCCTGAATTGGAAGTAGTCGTAGTAAGCGGGGATGGCGACCTTTTCGCGATCGGCGGAAACCATTTCATTCACGCTGCACGCCGCAACATGGGAATAAAGGTGATCTGTGCAAACAACTTCAACTATGGGATGACTGGTGGACAGCAAGGTCCAACGACACCGCTTGAGGCTCTCACAGCGACAAGTCCCTATGGAAACATTGAGCACCCCTTTAATCTGGTGCATTTGGCTGCGGCATCTGGCGCAGTGTACGTTGCGCGGTGGACTACATTACACGTGCGTAGACTTACTCAATCCATCAAGAAAGCCCTGCAGAAAGAAGGTTTCTGCTTCGTTGAAGTGATCTCTCCATGCCCTGAGATTTTTGGTCGTCATAACAAGATGCGGTCTGGACTGGAGATGATGGAGTGGTTCAAGAGGGCTTCAGAGGTAGATAGTTTCTCAGACCCGGCTAAGGCAGAGATCACGCCGGACAGAATTGTCGTTGGTGAATTCGTAGATATTGAGAAATTGAGCTATGAGAAACTCTTACATGAGCAAATTTCCAAGATTAACGAACGAGCTATGGAGCAGGTGGGTTGACAATGAGAATTGAGATTAGATTTGCTGGTTTCGGCGGCCAAGGCATAATCAAGTCTGGAATCATCACGGCTGCTGCTGCATCTATCCATGCAGGAAAGAACGCTGTTCAAACGCAGTCTTATGGGCCTGAATCTAGAGGAGGAGCGTGCAAGTCTGAGGTTGTGATATCGGAAGAGGAGATAGATTTTCCAAAAGTGGTTGAGCCTGACATCTTGGTTTTGATGTCTCAGCATGCCTATATTGACTATGTTGATGACATCAAAGCTGGTGGAACTGTGATCCTTGACCCTGACATGATTCCACGGGAGAAAGATTCGAAGAACGTCAAGGTCTTTCACGTTCCAGCAACGAAGATCGCTGAGGGACTTGGGCGCAAAATAGTGGCTAACATCGTTATGTTGGGCGCATTCGTTGCCATCACAGGGGTGCTTGATGAGAATGCGGTTAGGGAAGCGGTGAAAGACAATGTTCCTAGGGGCACTGAAGAACTGAATTTGGCTGCCTTTCAGAAGGGATACGAGTACGGGAAGAGTCTTGTAGGAGCTTAAGCTTCTGGGACTGCTTGTTCAACTGTCGGCTGTTCTGGTTGAATCGGTTGCTTTACAAGTTTTGATCCTCTGATGCCGACGTGCCGAAGTGGCGCAATCTTTTTCGCTTCATTGTATATGTCTGAAGCTATTTTTCCGAGAACCATTTCCTGCGCGAACTGATCGATCGTAAGTGCCTTAGCCTTTTGTCTGATGATTCTGCTCATTATAGCACGTATATCTTTCTCTTGTGAGGTCTTAACCCTTGAAAGTGTGAACCCTGAAACAGCCACTTGTAGACCGTACGCATCTTTCGTCGTTATGGCGAATAAGCCATCTACCTTCGTTGTCCTTCTTCTAACGAGACTGCGCAGGTAGTCTCGGGAGTATTCATGACCCTTGAAGATCGTGCGAGCAGTTTTGCCATCTATTTCGTTCACTTGGAAGTATATTTTCAGGTATTGATGTGAAAAATCACCTGTCACATCATAGAGTGTAGCTTCCACCGTTCTACCGATGAGTTTCTCAGGCTCGTCAGCCGGTATAGCTCCTAGCTCGGTGTTTCCAAAGTATGGCGGTGCAGTAACCATGTACCATGTTTTGCTTCGCCATTTGTCCCTTACCTTTTTCGTTTTTGACGACACGTTTATCCTCCGAAGCGCAGCTTGAGAGAATTGCGGCATAGTATTAAAAGTTTATCACGAACATGGTGGCGACTTCTCCCGCAAAACCCCTTTTTTCTCTGCCTTTGGCGAGTAGAGGATTCTTCTAGAGGCTTGTTACTCAAAACCGTTAATTAGCCACAGAGGCATAGTCTTGGTTGAAAGGGGAGAACAGCACACATGAAGAGGCTATCAGTATTGGTGCTCGCTCTCATTTTGCTTGGTTCATTATGGTTAACGCACAACATTCAACCAACCAAGGCAACCGAACCCATTTACATTAGGGCTGACGGGAGCATACAACCGCCAACAGCGCCAATAGTACAAGATGGGAACACTTACGCCTTCGCAAATAACCCTGCGGTAGATGGAGCTGACCGTGCAGCTGTAAGTTCAGAAGCCCCCAAATCTGAGGAGTTTTTTGTTGGAAAATCGAAGATCATAAGCCATAAGGTCACACCCTTTGAGGTAGAAAAACTGAAGGGGCTTGTTGGAACCTGGGAAGAGGGTGAAAATTATAGTGGGGTAATTAATGGGCATGGAACTGGGCTTCGTCCACCCACAGAAAAAGAATGGATGCAGATTGCTAACAATGCTTACGTCGTTGACAGAGTCTTGCTTGAAGATGCAAGTTTTTCTCAATCCAGTATAGATCACACGACTCAGCCTTGGTTCCCGCCGATAGGGGATCAGGGGAGCGAGGGCTCGTGTACTGCTTGGGCTGTTGGTTACTACATGAAGACTTTTCAGGAGGCTAAGGAGCATAATTGGGACTTGTCCGGAGCTTCATGGAGCGATGGACAGCCAAGTGTCGAGTATCAAGATCGAATAATTAGCCCGGACTTCATCTATCACCTTATTAATGGCGGTTCTGACGGAGGTTCATCGTCTTGGGATGCCATCAACTTGATATGTTCTATTGGTGCAAGCTCCTGGGAGAAGATGCCCTACAATCCAAGCGATTCAGCGATCTGGCCTTCTGAAGAAGCTTGGAGAGAAGCCCCATTGTACCGTGGCAACAGTAGCGGATGGCAACAAATGTATATCAACTCAAATGATGGTCTGATAAGTTTGAAGAATTGGATAGCGTCAGATAACCTTGCTAAGATAAGTGTAGATTCTAACAAGTATTCTCAACTTACAGCTAATGATGTTTGGACATTGGACAATTATGCTAATCCAAGCACAAATCACGCTAACGCTATAGTTGGATATGATGACAGCTTTGCATATATCGAAAGCGGACAAACGCGTTATGGTGCTTTCAAAGCTGTGAATTCATGGGGTGTAGGAGGCTGGGAACATGTGCCTGATGGGTTCTATTGGATATCCTATGAAGCTATGAAGCAACGCGTTGGACTTTGCGAGTTTTGCTATGATAGAATAGGCTACGAGCCCGAGTTAGTTGCATCATTCAGAATAGCGCACTCAAAACGCGGAGAGTGCGATATCACTATTGGGGCTGGATCGCAAACGAAAAGTTTCAGTCAGTACATATGGGGTGGTGACCAGCCCTTCTGTTCAAACAACATATTGTTTGACATTACAGAATTCAAAGAGGCAATACCGAACGTGTATGGTCAGCAGTTTTACCTCAAAGTGTATGATGCAGGTAGCTCGACTATTGGAACCATATACAAGTTTGCAGTTGAATATGCTGAGTCAACGAATACGCCAATATCGACCATAAATGGTGACAACGTCTACGCATATGTTACGTTGTATCCCTTGGAAACGAGCTGGAGAACAGGAAACCAAGTCAACTCAGACAATGACTTCCTTGATTCCAAAGTTTCGATGACAACCGACAGTAATGGCTACCTATATGTTGCTTATGACGACTCATATTCGGCGACCAATCAATATGCAGTTTTCGTACGTCGTTCTATTGATGAAGGCAGAACTTGGTCGACGATATATGTTGCCTCTGACTCGACTCATAATGTACGTTATCCCTCAATCGCAATTGATCCATATAGTAATGATGTTTTTGTAGCAGTAGAACGTGAGTGGACACCTAATGATCACGATGTTTTCGTCGTTCGTCGCGTAAATGGAGTCTGGAGTTGGAATGCGATAGCAAACGTTTTGGGAAGCGATGATAGGTTTCCGAGCATCACCTGTGAATATCAATATGGCGGAGGGAATTGGCAATATGTTTCATACGAATATGTGTACACGTATAATGACCGCGATTTGATGTTTGCTAAGTCAATAGATCACGGTGCAAGTTGGTCTATCCAGAAGCTTCACGGGAACTGGCCTGACTATAACGTCCACGCACAAACGAGCATAACGAACGCTGAAGGCTACATCTATATCGCGTACAAATGGGGAGCCGACTATGACAGCCCATGCGAAATACGAGTAGATCGTTCTACCGATTTCGGGAACACTTGGACCCAACTCACAGATGTCGATGGGTCAACCAATGGTTGCAGTTTTCCATCTATTGCCGCAACACACGGCGGCAGCACTGTCATGGTAGCTTTTCAGTATGACTGGTCTGCAAGCGACATTGACATTCGCTATTCCTACAGCGCTGACAAAGGAACGAACTGGGTGAAAGGCTATTCATTATTTGCTTCTGGTTGGGAAGACGAGAAACTGCCAGCATTGACGGTTGATGGTGGAGGATCTACTGGGAATGATGTGAGAGGATACTTTCACATAGCCTGTAAGGTCGGCAGTTACGTAAAATACAGAAGGGCAAATTACAGTGTACCGTATTCCTGGGACACCCCTGTCACGGTAAGTGAAAGATGGATCGGAAAGAGCATAGCGATTGCGACACAATTTAGAAGCGTAACTGCCGAGTTTCATCCTTATGTTTCTTGGAATGACGAACGAACCAACAACATATACTGTTCCACTATCGGTCACGTGCACAATCTCAACGATGGATTGAAGTATGACTCAATCCAGGAAGCCATCAACGCGAATGAAACAATAAGCGGACACATTCTCCTTGCCGAGTCAAGGATATACAATGAAGTGATATCCATAAACAAGAGTGTGACTCTTCGGGGAGAAAACTGGACTGATACGGCAATCTATGGCAAAGACTACTACTATGCCATTGAGGTGTCTGCAAATGGCTCAATCATAGACGACTTTACCGTAAAGAATGGACAAAATGGTATTCTCGTCCAGAGTTGCAGCAACGTGACCATCCAGAACAATCTGATCATTGGAAACGAAATAGGACTTTTTCTGTATTTTGGCTCTTCCATCAGGGTCCTTCAGAACAATGTGACTCTAAACAGGCAGTATGGGATATTGATTCAATCACCTGATAGTTTCCTAAGAAATAATAGCATAAGCGCCAACACGTACAATTTTGGGGTTTTTGGGGCGTTTATCCAAGACATTGATGGCTCAAATACAGTTGAAAACAAACCAATTGTATTTTGGATGAACCAACGAGGTAAGACCGTTCCCGTTAATGCTGGATTTGTAGCACTCATAAACTGCACGCAAATAACTCTGGACAATCTCAACCTCGCTAACAATGGAGAAGGCATATTGCTTGCATACACAACGAATTCAAGCATAACCCGAAGCAACATGACGAACAATGGAGACGGCATGTACTTCTACAACTCCTCAGGCATTACAGCATTAGAGAATGAGCTATCAAGCAACCAAATTGGCGTCTATCTCTATGGATCTCTCAATAACACCATAATGCAAAACAACCTAACGGCCAACGACTGGAGCGGCATATATCTGGGTTATTCTTCCGACAATATCGTTACTGAAAATAATGTGGAGGAAAGCGAGTACGCAGGCATCATTTTCTGGAATTCTTCCAGCAATCTGTTCTACCATAACAACTTCGTAAACAACACCAATCAAATTCATGATTATCACGAGGACAACCCCGGACAATGTCCACCATCGATAAACTCATGGGATAGTGGTTATCCATCCGGCGGAAACTATTGGAGTAACTATAATGGAACAGACTTGAACAAGGGCTCAGGGCAAAACGCGACCGGAAGCGATGGTATAGGTGATACTCCATGCCTTATTAATGAAAATAACGCCGATAAGTATCCGCTGATACGCCTTTGGACAGCGCCTGACATTGCAGTTCTAAACGTTACACCCTCCAAACTCACTGTCGGATCAAGTATGCTGGTTTACATAAACATAACTGTCTTAAACCAAGGAAACAAAATTGAAGGTTTCAACCTCATAGCCTACGCCAACACGATATCCCTCCATACCCAATATTTTACTCTAACAAGCGACAATTCTACCATCTTCACATACGCTTGGAACACTTCTGGCTTTCCAGAAGGTAATTACACTATGAGCGCATATGCCTTACCATTAGAGGGTGAAACTGACACAATTGACAACTTGTACGTTGACGGAACAGTTAGAATCGACATAACACCACCTACGATTTTTATTCTTTCCCCACAAAACAAGACCTATTGCTCAAGTTCAATTCCATTAGCTTTTGAACTCGGTGAGCCGATTTCATGGGTCGGGTATTCCTTGGACAATCAGTCAAATGTCACCATTAGCGGCAACATGACTCTGGCTGGGCTGTCGGATGGTTCTCACAAGGTAATTGTCTACGCTAACGACACTGTTGGAAACATTGGTTATTCAAACATTGTTTACTTTGCCATAGACACTACTCCACCGAGCATCAACATAATATCACCGCAAAACAACACCTATTACTCAGAATCCGTTCCGCTAACCTTTGAGATCAACGAAGCAGCGTCTTGGATCGGGTATTCTCTAGATAACCAGCCAAATATGGCAATAAATGGTAACACAATCATAGACGTTGGAGACGGATTGCATCAGATAATAGTCTACGCCAACGATACATGGGGCAACATGGGTTCTTCTCAGATGGTGTGCTTCACTGTTAATTCTTCTCTTTACGAGCCATGGGAAACAAGCTTCATAGGACTAGACGGATACCCCATGATTGGCTTCACGGCCTACGATGGAAGACTCTATGCTACATCAAACAACAATCTCTACATCTATGATGGGACTAGCTGGAACGTTCTTGAAACACCTGCATACGTTACTTCACTCATGCCTTACGAAAACAAGCTCATCATTGGGGGTCAAGGCGGGCTATACTCCTATAATGGATCAAGCTTCAGCTTGCTTTTCCCAGTCTCCACCTACATCAAAGTACTAGGAGTCTACAACAACACTTTGTACGCAGGAACCTTTCTGGACAAGCCTCCAGCTCTCCTCTACTGCAACGGCCCACCGGAAAACACGGCAAACTGGCACATCGACGCAGGCTTTTCAATTATACTGAACTTCTCGGGTGCTTTCGGAAGCATCGACTCGTTTGCGGTTTACGATGGAAAGATGCACGTGGCTTCAGGCAACACTGTCTACTGTTTCGATGGAACTGGCTGGAGCGCGGCATTATCGTACGAGTACGCTTACGCCTTTCTTGACATGCAGGTCTATAATGGTAAGCTGTATTTGGCGACGAGGGACCTGAATAGGATACCGCTGTACGTGGGTGGAACTGGCTTCAGCGGGGTGATAATCGAGTTTGACGGCGAAAACTGGACAACAGTGCTCGGCAATGACTATTGGATCTACTCTCTCGAAGAATACGATGGAAAACTGTACGTGGGCACGGCTAACAGGATCTACACTTTCAACGGAACCGCATGGGATGTTTCCTTCTACGCTGAAGACGGCGCATTCTACGCGATCTCGATGATAACCTATAATGACAAGATCTACGTTGGTATGGGCAACGGCTACATATTCGCTGACCCAGCGCCAACTACAGCAAACCCCAAGACCATAGTAGTTCCCGTTTCCATCAACAACCATTCCAGCAGTCTTCATGCTTGTGACCATGCTCGCAACAGCTCTTGTGAAGAAGAAACGAACTAGAAAACTCAGCTAAGCCATTCTCCAGTTTCTCTTTTTCCAGAATAGATAGCTTTTGACATCATTAGGAATCAGCAGATCTTGATTAATTGCGCTGTTGATGGAGATGTCTCGGGCACAACCCCATCTTCTTCTTTCATGACTCTGTGGTGAATGCCCAGCGTTTCTTGCGCTGCCAGGGTAGGCTGAGCCCCTCGAAAAAGGGTAGGGGGATAGGGGTAGGGTGCTAATGGCCAAAATCACGCGAATAAGACGAGTCTTCAAGGCCCCAGACGAGACTCTCGCCCCCCTTCAAACAGCCCCGGAAGAGACTGAAAAGAAGAGCATGAATTCTCGCCCCTCCAAACGCATATGAGCTAAGGGCATGAATAGAGAGATGGGTTTCCAGAGTGTTTAGGCCAGGGCTTTTCCAGTGAGAAAGCAGCTGTCCTCTCCACATGGGGCTGCATGATAAAAAAAAGAATTCTTTTTTTTCTCGCATCACGTGCGGGGTTTCAACTCTTTCTTTGGCGCCCTGGAAAATTGTGTGTTGGGGTGGAACTATGAAGGGTTCCGAGGGGCTCCTAGTTCCTGTTTTGAGAAGAATTTCTGAGAAACGCGTGAGCCCTTGGCCTAAAAAAGTGTGTTGAGGTGGAACAATAAAGGGCTGCCGAGGGCTTATTGTCATATTTCAGAAGAAAAACTCTGAGCTTGGGCGCCAGCGGGTTCGCGTGGCTTCCAGGCGTAGCATGAGACGTCAACCGCTGTGACAAGCGCCATCTGCACGCGGCAGAACACTCTCCGCTTGAGGATTCTCGCCGTTCTGGCCTTCTCAGAGTTTACCCTTTTTCCGGAGCCGACAAACCTGACTTGGCTCTTCATCAGCCAGCTCCCAAACATCTTCTTCGGTGCGTGCCGCTGCAGCAACCTGTGCATCAACTCCACGTCAGCCGCCGCCAAGCCACATCGAAAGAAGAGGCAATCTAAACAGAGACGCCTTCGTCCACCCTCGAAACTCAAATTAAACGTGCCCTCAGGGCTATTTTGCGAGTTGAAGCTTAAAAAACGTGTGTTGCTCTTGGTTCTGGAGTTCGCATGGTTGTACCTACCCATTTCTGGGTGACGTGATTCAAGCTGACAACCCCTTAAATGGAATTGAAAGCAAGAAGGGTGGTAATGGCATCTTTTTGCGTGGCCGCTTGACTGTTAAAAAGAGGGTACACTACCCTGCGGTTACCTTTCAGTTTATTCTCGTCTCTTTTCAGGAATGGACACCTGTACCTTGCCACTGGTCTTTCGATAGAACTCCTTGCGCGTTTCCCTCTCTTCTTCGGTTTCAGTTGAAGCTACGAGCTCAGCGTTCTTGGGAAGCAAGTCATAAACATTTTCAACAAAATGAATTGATTCCATGAGTGACCGTTTGATGTCTTCTAGAAATACTACGGCTTCAACAGGGTCCAAGGACTTCGCAACTTCTTGGACAAGGGCGGCCTGTTCTTTGGCGGTGTGAGATGTCAACGAGAGCTCTGTTAGGAGACTGAGAGAAAGCTGGTAGAAGACTTTTTGACGTCCTTCATCCTTTCGTTTGACTTCTCCTTTCTTGCAAAGACTTCTGAGTTTTCTGTCCAGTATAACGTCAAAACTGCCTTTGGTATACTTATTTGAGTACTCAGGGTAGAGTCTCTTGCGAAGCTCATTTCTGCGAAGACAGCCCCGGGGAACTTTTCTAAGCTCAAGCAAAATGCGTGCTCCCAAGTTCAGCGAAATAGACTCCATACACTGCGCCTTCAGTTGCTAACAAGCGTTCAATAAGTTACTAACATTCCCTTTATAAGACTTGGGATAAACATGCCTGCAAAATCAGAACACAAAGTGATGAAGCATGGAACCAGCGGCGTTGTTGTAATACCAAAGGCCTACCGGGACTATCATGGACTGACCCCTGGAAGCGTTGTAACGATCTTGTATGATTCACTGCTCCTGATCGTTCCAGAAGAATACCAGCACTTGCTGACTGAAAAAGCCAAGCTTATCGATCAACTTCTGGGCCAGCCAAGGATGGTGGCAAGCAAATGAGTTCGCGAACGGTGCAGCATCCGGCGGCGCCATTGATCACTTTCAGGGACACGTTTTGCAAGTGGTGCCAGATGAAGGATACGTGCCATGATGACAGGGGCCTAGAGCAAAATTGCATCCATGCGGCGCTGTTAGAGGAAATTGTTTTTGCGAGACGGCTACGCACGCAACGCTAGCGGAGTGCGAGGGGGCTATATTAATCGACACCAATGACGATGCTCAGACAGTTGCTCCGGCAAGTCTTGCCGATGGCGAACCTGTCGGCTGCAGGACGAGGGAAGAGTTGATGGTGCACCTCAAAGAGCTTGATAAGCCTCTGTCCGTTGAAGAACTCGAGGAGATTCTGGGGTCCACCGTCAAGCATGATAACGAAAACAAGGTCATAACGTTCTTGGCCATGCTTCTGACGTACACCGAAGAAGACCAAATCAACATCGGTTTTCTGGCTGAATCAAGCACCGGCAAATCTTACATACCCTTGGAACTGTCTTGGTATTTTCCAAAGGAAGACGTTATCAAGACAGGCTATGCGTCTCCAACAGCGTTCTTTCATGATTGGGGAACACCGCTGCCAGACCCAAGTGACCAGCGAGACGTTGAGGACGACAAGAAAAGGAAGATCATTCATATTGACTTGCACCAGAAAATCCTCGTCTTCCTAGACCAGCCACATGACCAACTCTTACAACGATTACGATCCTTACTCAGTCACGATGAGAAACAGATAGCCATCAAGATTGCAGACAGACGTGAAAAATCTGGACTAAGAACCAAGAACATCGTCTTGGATGGGTATCCAACCGTCCTTTTTTGTACGGCAAAGTTCAGCGCACACGACCAAGAGAAGACTAGATTGCTTTTGCTTTCGCCTGAGATTGACCAGGAGAAGCTGAGAGATACGATTGCTTTGAAGCTCGACAAGGAAAGCGACCGAGAAGCATTCTACAAACGCATGATGGAAGACCCACAGCGGAAACTCCTAGCAACCAGAGTCTGGGCCATAAAGACAGCGGAGATCAAGTATGTGAAAATACCTGAAGAGTTGAGAGAAGAGGTCTACAAGCATTTCATGGATGCTCACAAGTTTCTGATACCTAGACACCAACGCGACATAACCCGATTGTTGGCCATTGTCAAAGGCCATGCACTTCTCAACTTCAAACACAGGGAAAGAATCGAAAACTCGATATTCGTCAACATGGAAGACGTGGAAGTCGGATTCAGACTCTATTCCGCCGTCAGCGAGGCGAATGAACTAGGTCTGTCTCCAGAACTCTACACGATCCACCTGAAATTGAAGCCACGCATAGAGAACACGGTAGACGGCATAGAACGGAAAGACTTCCAAAAGCTGTACTACCAGGAATTTCATAAGGTATTAGGCAGAGAATCAGCAGCTAACATTCTGAAAGTTTGGGAAAGTGTAGGTCTGATTATCGAACAGCCTGATCCTGTTGATAGACGTAAACTGAGATATGTGTATCCTGAGGTGGGGGTAAACACTGAGGATACGACACCAGTGAATGATCACGCCCACACATCAGAGTTACCCCCCACCCGGGGATACATTTAGTTTCTGTGCCTGAGGAGGCTGGCTCGGATGGTTAGGGTTGAAGAGGACTCGGTTTTGAAGCGGCTGTTCCTTGAGAGGCTCAGGGAGCACTACGGCGGCCATAAGGACGGCTTCTTCGTCACGGATTTCGTGTACTGCCTGCGCAAGGCGTATTGGAGGCGCGTCAAGCCCAAGCCATTCAGCGAGCAGCAGCTGGGCTACTTCATTGATGGGTCGAGACGTCACGAGTCTTTGCAGTTTCTATCTGGCTTGCAATGTGAGGTTAGCGTTGAGAAGCATGGAGTTCGCGGGAGACTGGACATGCTGGGCGCCGAGCCGATTGAGTTTAAAAGCACCAGGAGCCGGAGTGGCAGCGCCATTCCACTTTATTACCTCAAACAATGTGCCTTCTACTGTGTTCTCTCGGGCAAGGACACGTGCACGCTCGTAACCCAGTTCATCCTCGGGGGCCGCTTCAGGTTCCAGAAACTCGTTTTCTCAGCTGGGGAGCTGGCTTCCTACGAGGGGGAACTGGTTGAAAGCCGCCGTCTGCTCGAGGAAGCCCTGGCGAATCATGATCATTCTGGCCTACCGCCTGGTGAGCCTTGGCAGTGCCGGAGCTGCGAGTACAACGAGGAATGTGGGGAATGATGGAGGAGCCTTCGCTGACTGACACCTCTTCAAACGAGCCATCAGCGGAATCAATCGTGTGCCCAGAATGCGGCTCGAAGAGGCTCTACAAGGATGGCTTACGCCCCTTGCCTGATGGCTCAAGCGTTCAGCGCTGGCTTTGCCGAGAATGCGGCCTACGCTTCAGCGAGAAGAGACCATTACAAGAAGATTCATACTGGCACATAAATACGGCAGGCAACCATACTTCTAACCGTCAAGTATGCGACTTGGCAGAAGAGTCGAAAAACTTGGCCGAAGTGGAGACCCGACAAGAAACGGCCTCGCGGGAGGGCACAACGCTAAGCGCTGGCGCGAAAGGGTTAATCACACAATTCATGGCTTGGTGCGAAGCCGAGGGATACCCCAAAGGCAACAGCTATCACAAATTCCTTGGAAGACTTGTCAGGCGCGGAGCTAACCTGCTGGATCCGCAGAGCGTCAAAGAGACAATCGGAAAACACAACTGCAAGGACGGAACCAAAATGCTATTCGTTTACGCCTATGATGCCTTTACTAGGATGCTGAAGATTCAGTGGGAACCGCCGAAATACAGACAAGAAGAAACATTGCCCTTCGTTCCTGAGGAAAGCGAACTTGATCAACTCATCGCCGCGTGCCAAGGCAAAAGAATGGCCGCTTTCCTCCAATGCCTCAAAGAAACCTACGCAGACCCTGGAGAGGTTCTTGGGCTGCGATGGATAGACATCTCGGGAAACATAATAACGATAAACAAGCCAGTCAAAAGGCACCTTCCAGGACAGCTCCAAGTTTCCAACAAGCTCCTAGCGATGTTAAACTGCTTACCTAAGACTTCAGAGCGCATCTTTCCTACAAAATACCAGAATATTCTTGAATGCTTTTGTGGAGTCCGAAAAAGAGCCGCTCAACTTCAACATAACCCAAGGCTTCTCGCCATACAATTCAGATCATTCAGGCATTGGGGCGGAAGCATGATAGCCCACTACACGAACGGAAACGTCCTCACGGTAAAAAAACTGCTAAGGCACAAAAGAATCGAGAACACGATGAAATACATCAGCATGATACACTTCAAGGACGATGAATTTGAGGTTACAACAGCGACCAACGTAGAAGAAGCCAAACAGGTCTTGAGCGCAGGCTTCGACTACGTAGCCCAGAAAGACGGTGTAATGCTCTTCAGAAAACCGAAAAGGTTCAAGTGATATATGGGTTAAACGCAAAACCAGGGGGATTAAAAGTTTTACCGTCTGGGCCCTATTCTATTGATATCCTGCATGTGTTTTCTTAAAACCTCAGGTACAACTATGGTGCCGTCTGGTTGCTGGTAGTTTTCGAGTATAGCCACGATCGTTCTGCCAGTGGCTAGGGCTGTGGAGTTCAGTGTGTGAACGAAGCCTTTCGGCGGTTCGCCTTCTTTTTCTCGGTACTTTATGTTGAGTCTCCGCGCTTGATAATCAGTGCAGTTGCTGCAACTAATTATCTCTCTATATCCATTTTGCGCAGGCATCCATGCCTCTATGTCGTATTTCTTTGCGGCTACAGTGCCGATGTCGCCCGTGCAAACGTTAACGATCCTATAGGGAAGGCCAAGCTTCTGAACTAGCTCTTCAGCATTTTGCAGAAGCTCCTCATGCAGCTTCCATGAGTCTTCGGGCTTGCAGAAAATGAACTGTTCTATCTTGTTGAATTGGTGTGTGCGAAATATTCCTCTGGTATCTTTGCCATGAGCTCCTGCTTCCTTTCTGAAGTTTGTGCTCAGTCCCGCCATCTTGAGAGGCAGATCTTCAGCCTTCAGAGTTTCGTTCATGAACATGGCAGCCATAGGATGCTCTGATGTCGCGATCATGTACAAGTCTTCATTTTCTATCTTATACAGAACTTCTTCAAAATCGCTGAGAGCAACAACTCCCTCATAGGGTTCGCGTCTCATCATGAAAGGCGGCTCTATGGGAACGTAGCCTTTCTTGAACATCGCTTCCAACGCGAAGATTCTCAAGGCTAGGTCCAACAAGACGCCTTCACGCTTGAGATAGAAGAACCTCGCTCCAGCGATTTTTCCTGCTCTTTCAACATCCATTAAGTCTAAGTCTAGACCCAAGTCTACATGTCCTTTCGCCGCAAAAGCGAATTTAGGGGGGTTTCCCCATGTTCTGATTTGAAGGTTGTCATTTTCATCCTTACCTGTTGGTACAGACTCATGTAGAAGGTTTGGCAATCTCATAAGATCATAGTGCACTTTCTGCTCGTATTCGACAACCGTTTTTTCGAGCATTGTTGTTTCAGAATCTATGGCTTTTCCCTCGTTAATCTGAGTGGCTGCATCTTTTCCCTTCTTTTTCAATTCTGCAATCTCGGCGATTATCTGTCTTCTCTTATGCCGTTGCTCATTGAGTTTGGTCAGGTTTTCACGCCACTTGCGATCATAATCGATAAGTTCGTCAAGTATCTCTTGGTTTTTCGGATCTCCCCTCTTCTGCAGGTTTTCTTTTAGAAGATTCGGGTTTTCGCGAATGAGTTTAATGTCAAGCATTCTCTCACGTTTTTACGGCAATAGTTCGATTTGGCTTTCTAACTCTACTTTAGATGAATTATTTAACCTTACGATGAGGTTGCATGCACGGTTGGAAGTGCTCTTATTGTTCTCAGTTTGAGAGATTTCGGGATATACGACTAGTAATCACAGCGTTCTGCCACAGTGTATGATAATCAACAGCAACGTTTGCTGCAGCCCGTGTTTTGTTCTCTATTGAAGAATTATACGAGCATTAAGCAAGATCCCGAGTTTGAAAAGGTATTATGCTTTGTCGCTTTTGGTCAAGTCTCTCAACCTGTTTACGCCGTCAATCTCTTTGATGAAAGCGGCCACGTTTCTTGGCACGAGTTTTTCCCAGCTCTCGCCTTTGACCATTTTTTTCCTGATTTGAGTTGAGGAATAGAGTTTCCTGGCAAAGAATTGGATGGATTTGACTTTGTAGCCGGCTTCTACAAAAAGCCTTCTCGTGAAAGGTTCATTGGAGAAAACCACATCGAAATGCGGCGTGTATCCCTCTATGGCTGAGACCCACATCATGTGCAAATGTACGTCGGGCACGGGTACAATCCAAACCTGTGAGTCATTGATGCCTGCCTCTTCCAAAGCCTTGCGTACCATGACTAAACGTTCTCCAGCCGTGAATGGGTCTCTAGTGGTGTGGCTGTATTGGGCACTGCCGATGACTATCACAAGGTCTTCGACTTCTTTCAAAACCCTCTTGATCGCGTTAAGGTGCCCCAAGTGGAATGGTTGGAATCGTCCAACATAGAGACCGCGTTTGACCATGCAGAGTCACCGTGCACAGAACGTTATGTTTCAAAGAGAATTAACGTTTGCCTTTTTTTCTAATTCTCTCCAGTGCGAACTCGGCTGGAAACACTACTAGTCTCTTGTCATCAATCATGATTTCCTTCTTTGACTTGTAACCTTGTTTCTCCCGCTCCAGAAACTTCTCTTTCGCGTCCAAACCTCCACCATACCCACACAGGCTGAAGTCTGAACCGACAATTCTGTGACAAGGGACAATCGGCGCAAACGGGTTTAGAGCCATGACACGTCCCACGGCTCTACCGCTTCCACCAACAACATGAGCCATCTCCCCATAAGAAGTCACACAACCTAGCGGGACCTGTGAAACCGCCTTCAGCACCTCTTGGGTGTAACTTGACAAATGCCCAGTGGCAAGAGGAACATTACTAGAAGCGCCTTTTCCATCATAGACCTCCTTTAACAACACGATTGCGCGGTTAGCTAAGGCAGAGCCTTTTTCTCGTCGTTGAAATCGAGCATTGACTGGAAGGTTCTCAAACAAACCCTGCAGAACCTTTTTCTCATTTGAACCAAAACTGGTTGCAAATACCTTTTCGTTATCGCACGCTACTCCGAACCAAATGCCTTCAATTTCCTTCATGCAAACTTCTATCAAACAGCTTCCACTCGGCAGCATATTATTAGGGCATTAAGTGAGATCATCAGCAATCAACAGCCTAAATTTGCCGTTTGTGGAACTGGCTTCTTCTGCGCTGTTCAGCCTAGCCTTCTTCTTTGAGAGACAGGTGGCGAGCTATTGCCGCCATGCTCAGAAGCCTATAGTTGCCTTCATCGTTGAGATCCACGAGGAAACTCTCCAGGCTTTCCACGGCAATGTGGGGGATTGACTTCGCCAGCTGCGTAGCATGCCAATAGGCGGAGTAGTCTTCGTAGAGCGTTATGAAGAGACGGTTCTTCTGCAATCCCATTCCGTTGACGGCCATCAAAGAGGCGTGAGGGTTCTGTTTTTCTGTTTCAATTACCGCTTTCCTCAATTCTGCAGACCGTTCCTCGGTGACTGGCTCATTATGCTTCAAGAGGGTGATCCCCATGACGTTGTATCCAAGTTTTCTGAAGTCTGGGATTATCGTGTATTCCTTGATGTAGCCTTCTTTCTCGAGCTTCCCCCGCGTTCTGGTCACTGTAGGTTGAGAAACACCGACGGCCTTGGCAAGTTCCCTGTCGCTTCTTCTGCTATCCTTCATCAACTCGCAAAGCAGCTTCAACTCAACGTCCTTCATGGTTTACGCTTCCACCGTCATGTTACCCGAAAGTAGGGTTGAAAGGGTTAATAACACTTTTTTCATGCGGAGAAGCTGTCCTAACAGCTTGCAAATGCTAGGCGAGGACTTGGTGGAGGACTTAGCCGCGGAGGTTAGATTTTCGCGAGAGAGGCTTAGCCAGCTGGAAAGGAAGAAGCTGCGGAGAAACGCTCGGCTTGGCAAGAAAAGAAAATGGGGGGATTGTGCGGGAGTAGTAGCCCTATTGAAGGGAACTTCTCTTGGGAGTTTCGCGCGCCCGCTGTATGAAGTGAATCTAGGTTTTGTTTTTTGGTATTGTTACTAGATGGTATAGGAGAAAACCCATCAAAGACAAGCAGACCAAGAGCACAACTGTAAGAGCGCCGGCTTCAACTCCCATGAAGAAAACGTCTGAATGCGTAGGATAATCAGCAGTGAGCAATTGCCAAATAATTGAAATGCTAATGATTGCCAGAACAACTGTAGCGCCTGAGAGAAGGTATTTTCTTAGGGACATAATGCATCACTTAGGACAGAAGTCCAATTTGAATTAAACATTTTGCTTCTGATCCATTAACTGACCTAGAACCTACTTCCATGATGCTTAAGTCCTTGAATGACCAGACAGAAGTTGGAAGTCGCCCTTGGAATAGTGCCTCTTCGGGAGAAGTCTCCTTTCTTTCATCATTAAGTTTAATAGGTTGTCCGCGCATAAAACGAGAACGATGATTTCCATGGAAAAACAAGTACAACAAAGCGGTTACATGTGGATTCCCGGCGCTACAACCATCGGCGTGGTATATGCAGATGGTGTAATCCTGGCCTCTGAAAAACGAGTTTCCTATGGTTATCTCGTTGTCAGCAAAGGGGGCAAGAAAATCTTCAAAATCACTGACAACATAGGTGTAGCATGTGCTGGCTTGATCTCAGACATGCAAGTCCTTGCCCGGGAAGCCGAGGCCTACTCGAAACTGTTTGACTTGGACATCGGGAGACCTATCTCTGTAAAAGCAGCAGCTAAACTCATGTCAAACCTGCTTTTCAATCGTCGGCTTGCTCCATTGATCACACAAACCATCGTTGGCGGAATGGACAAAGAAGGACCGTCGATCTATGTGCTGGATGTACTTGGCTCAGTTATACCTGATAATTACGCCGTGGTGGGTTCTGGAACAGAAATCGCCGTAGGAGTGCTTGAGGAAGGTTACAAGGACAACATGGCGCTTGAGGAAGCCAAAGATCTTGTTGCAAGAGCCGTGAAATCCGCCATTAGCCGTGACATAATGAGCGGCAACGGAATAGACTTTTTGATAATAACAAAGGATGGAACACAGGAAGAATCAATAAAGTTCTAGACAGAAATGTTTCTTGCAAAAGTTTAATCTGCACTGAGATCACTTTCCTATTCGATATAATTGCATCATCAAACGGAGGGAACAAAGAGTGCCGTTTGAACTGAACGAAGAAGAAGGGAAGTTTCTAGTAAAGCTCGCACGACGGGCAGTGAAAGAATACTTAGAAACAAAGAAAGTCACTGAGACTACTAGAGTAGTTCCTGAAAAGCTTCTTCAACCATGCGGCGTATTCGTAACGATAAACAGCATAGAGAATGAAGAAAAAGAGCTCCGTGGATGCATCGGCTACCCCTATCCAACCGATCCGTTGGTTGAGGCAGTCATCCAATCCGCTATCAGCGCAGCAACCCAAGACCCACGTTTTAATCCACTCACAAAAGATGAGCTTGGCAAAGTGGTCTTCGAGGTTAGCGTTCTTACTCCACCACAGGTACTTGAAGTGAAGAGACCCCAAGATTACCCATCCAAAATCAAAATCGGCGAAGACGGACTAATCATAGAAAAAGGAATGTTCAAAGGTCTTCTACTTCCACAAGTTCCAGTCGAATGGAACTGGGGTCAAGAGGAATTCTTGTGTCAATGCTGCATCAAAGCAGGTTTACCTCCAGACAACTGGTTGCTGCCTAGTACTAGGATCCAAAAGTTTCAAGCCATAATCTTTGAAGAAGAAACACCGAATGGAATAGTCAAACGTAAGGCTCTCGGCGGGACATAAGTCCATGCGAGTCTATTTTTCACCTTGCGGAATCGGCTTAGGGCACGTTGGAAGAACGGTTCCAATCGCAAGAAGACTCTTGCAGGAAAATGCCGCAATTGTGTTCTCCACCTATCAGGAAGGCATAGATTACGTTGAAAACGAGAAGCTTCCTGTCCTGAGAGCTCCACCAGTAGGGTTCCAAGTCAAACCTGACGGAACCATAGATTTTAGAAGAACAGCAATCAAGCCTGGGCCATTTCTTGCTTCTTTCACCATACTGAAGCAGATAAATGCAGAACTGCGATTTATCGAACGTTTTGAGCCAGATGTCGTTGTCTCAGATTCTCGGGCATCTTCGCTACTGGCAGCTAGGATGTTGCAGGTTCCCCGAATATGTATACTGAACCAGTTTCAAGTCATGATTCCACGCAAGGAACATCACCTTCAGTTAGCGAGACTCGCAGACTCCATAACTCTCACACTAATTGGGAAGCTTTGGACCAGTGGGAACACTGTGCTGATCCCAGATTTCCCTCCACCATACACAATATCTCTGGGAAATCTGAACATTCCGAAATCCTACAGGAAAAATGTAAGACTAATCGGACCAATACTTGAGACTCAACCGAACACGCTTCCAACTATGAAGGAGCTGCGGAGGAAACTCAAACTACCCATAGATAAACCTGTCATCTTCGCGCCTATCAGTGGCTCAATCAAAGAGAAGGCCTTTTTGACAAGAATGCTGAGGAAGATTTTCTTTGAATTCTCGGAGGAATATGAAATCGTGATGTCGCTTGGTTACCCCGGTGTTGACAGTAAGCCTTTACGCTACGGCAACTTGACAATCTTCAAATGGATTCCAAATCGATTCGAATACTTGAAAACATGTGATATGATAATAGCACGTGCAGGACATGGGACGATTACACAGTCCATGTGTTATGGCAAACCGGCTATACTTGTTCCTACACCCGGCCATACTGAGCAGATTAACAATGCAACGCAAGCCAGAGACTTGGGTGTTGCCAAGGTTCTTTCTCAGAACAATTTGAGCAAAGAAAGTCTCCTCAAAACTGTCAAGCAGATCATTGATGGCAAAATGTCTGAGAAAGTTGTGGATATACAGAAAGAGGCTCTGAAACACGATGGGCTTGAAAACGCTGTCAAAACAATAATTCAAGTGGCTGAATCCTGAGCAAGTGTTTTAAAGTTAGGTTACTAGAAAGTGAAAGCATGTTCTTGCCACAAAAGATCTTGGAAAAGAAGCTTATGGAGATACTCGCGGAGGACATAGGGCAAGGTGACATCACAACGGCGTTAATCGCCCCTTTAGGCCTTGAAGCTGAAGCAGTAGTAATTGCCAAAGAGCAAGGGATAGTTGCAGGCGTAGAAGAGACAAAAACCCTCTGGGAGAGTCTGGGTCTGAGAGCTGAATCTTCTGTCAATGACGGTGAAGAAATTGAGGCAAAACAAGTTCTGATGAGAGTTTCTGGAGACGTGCGGACAATACTCTCAACTGAGCGCACAGCATTGAACATTCTTACTCGCATGAGCGGCATCGCAACTGTGACAAGAAGACTCGTTGAGGAACTTCGGAGAGTCGGTTTGCAGACCAGAATCGCTTGCACACGGAAAACGGCTCCTGGACTGCTGTACTTTGACAAGAAGGCAGTTTCAATTGGCGGAGGCGATACACACAGGCTCCATTTGGATGACATGATCTTGATAAAAGACAATCACATTGCAGTTGCCGGCGGCATTGAGCAAGCTGTCAGAATTACCAAGAAAAGGGCTTCATTCACAAAGAAGATTGAAATTGAAGTGACAAAAGCTGAGGATGCCCCAACGGCGGCAAAGGCTGGGGCTGACATAATCATGTTTGACAATTTTTCTCCGAAACAGATAGAGAAAGCTTGTCTGCTGTTGAAAAAGGCCAAGCTCTATAGAAGAATATTGACGGAGGCAAGCGGCGGAATTACTGCAGAAAACTTTCTGGACTTCGCCTCAGCGGGAGTGGACATAGTAAGTTTGGGTGAAATAACGAGCAGCGCGAGAACTTTGAATATGAGTCTGGAGATCTCAAGAATCAATAGGAAAGCTTCATCTTCTAAGCTTGGGAAAAAGAGGCAATCAAATAGGCCTCGATGAACCCAGCCACAAACAAAAGCAAAGCACAAATCGCGATGTACTTGCACGTTTGCAGGATCTCTTTCTTGGCTTGACGTTTTATGACTTGCCAAGTCAGCCAAACACTTGCAGCAAAAGCCATGGAATAGGCTGCAAACTCCAGCCATGCATGCGGAAGAAGAAAGAGTGCTACAAAGACAATCAGACCCGGCATATTCATCACGCGGCTTTTCGCTCCAATAACGAGTCCAGTATTGTACAGAATATAGGAACCAATGAAGGGCCCTGCGATCGGTATGAACATTAGAAGACATATTTTGAAATTGTTTGTGAAAATGTACAAGGTGCTTTGCCAAACGTTCATGCCTTTCAAATCGTCTTGTATCTGCTTCAGCTCGTCGTCCAAGGCCTTTGAATCTTCAAGAGTGAGTGGAGTTAGAACGCCAGCGACTGTTATGACAATCGATAATAGAAAGAAGACCAGAATTGTCAGGATTTTTCTGGATCTTACGGAGGAGTTTCCCCAAAAGCTACCCACTGTTTTGAAGTCCTCTTTGTGCGTCATTTTTTGGGTTCTATTCTTAAAGCTCGGAACCCTCTTGCGATTGGATTTAGTATTTCACTGATATTAACTTTCTTTAGTGCCCCAGATTGGTCTGCTGCGAAGCCTCTAACGTCATGTTCTGCTGCCATCAAAGAATACAAATATACGCTTTCATCCGAGATTCTGGGCTGGCATTTTGACGGTAAACCCAACAGAACTGGCTGATTCTCTTTCAGGGTTTTCTCACATGCATACAATATCGCGTTTGCTCCCGATGCAAGTTCCGCTATCCTTACTGGAAGGCTTTCTTTTCCTATGGCTAAGACCTCGATTCCGTACTTTCGTGTAATCTCGCCTGCAATTTTCCTTATTCGAGGCAAGATTTTCAGAAGATGCTGTTTGCCGATTGTTGAGATTTTCATATTTGTGAACTGGATGGGTGAAAGCTCTTCAAGTGAAATTGCTCCCAAAGATATGTCGAGGTGGACGACATCTGCTTTTGTTTTTTCAAGCAGGTTTAGGCAGAGTTCGGCCTCATGGACTATCACCTCGTATCCCTTGCTTGCATCTGCGTATATGGGTTTAGGCAACGAGACTCTTGCTTCTCTATACGGCGAATCAACCAGCACGGCCGCGGTTGCAACAATTGTCAGAGGGTCGAACTTCTCATTCAAGATGGCGGAGGAGGAATCTGCAGCGACAACTTTCACCTTTTCACCTTCTGCTTAATAAGCAACTATTAGAATTTATCTTTGTTGTCTTGCTTACAGCTCTTTCAATCCCATGGCTAGAATGAACATTTCCGCGCTTTTGCCTCGGCTGGCTTTTGGTTTTATCACGTTTGCAGTTTGAAAGCTTTTTTTTACTTTTACAGTGAAATCGTCGAGTAAGTCACCTTGGAAAACTTTGACGAAGAAGTTTCCGGCAGGTCTTAGGGTTTCGAAGGCAATGTTCAAGGCTTGCTGTGCCAGATCTATCTGGCGGGCATGGTCCACTTCCCATACGCCAGAGATGTTGGGTGAAACATCCGAGATCAAGGCGTCGGCCTTTCTGGGTAGGAACTCCACGATTTGCTGCAGTGTTTCTTGTTCGCTTATATCGCCTATTATGGTTCGAACATTGTGTTCAGCGAAAGGCTCGACCGGCCTTATGTCAACGCCCAAGACGAAACCCTTGATTCCAACAGTTTTTCGGGCTGCCTGAATCCAGCCACCTGGTGCTGCACCCAAGTCTATGACGACGTCGCCTTCTTTTATGAAACGGTATTTTTCTATGGCTTGAAACAGTTTGTACGTTGATCGGGAACGATATTTCTCTTCTTTGGCCTTCTTGTAGTAATAATCTCTTTTTCTGTCTTGAATCCACGCCTTAGGCAAGACTAGCTGTCACCCAGTGCACCCTGCTCAGCCTGAGCTATCGTTAGGAGCCATTCTGTCAGTCTCTCGCAGTTCTGCGGCGAAATTGCGCCTGAAGGGTCACATCTGGGGTCATCGGGGCACATTAGACAGGGGCAGTTGACTATGGAATCTATTGAGGCTGGCATCCTCTTTGGGAACAACCTATAGGTCCATCTCCCGTCCCGCAGTTCTTTTTCTCTGCGAATCAAGCTCTTGTTTTCGAGCTTTATGGAAATCCTTGAGCCTTCCCGACTACTCGCGCCCAGCTGTCTCCACAAGTCCGATTGAAGCACGCCTTCACGGCCTGTGTTCATCACGAATTGTAAGGCCTTATGCTCAAGGTCGTTACGCTTTGGCATTCACTATCAGTTCCAACTATCTAGCATAAATATGCGTGGTTTTCAAATAAAGATGTTGTGCTTAATGTTGAAAGAAATCATGCTGCAACGCAGTAAATTCAAGGAAAACAGTCATGAACAATACTGTCTGGGAATAGAATCTTCAGCAGATGACTTTGGTGTCGGAATATCAACTTTCAAGGGTGAAACTCTGGCAAACGTGACTGATGCTTACATTCCCGCAGAAGGTGGGATACATCCACGCGAAGCAGCTAGACACCATGCGGACGTGGCGAGCAAGGTTCTAAGAGAGGCTTTAAAGAAGTCAAAACTAGAACCAAGAGCATTGTCCATAATCGCTTTTTCTCAAGGCCCAGGTCTTGGCCCATGCCTGCGCACAGGCGCAACAGTAGCACGTGCACTATCTTCGTATCTTACTATTCCGCTTGTCGGAGTCAACCATTGCATAGCCCACATCGAGATTGGGAAGCTGAAAACAGGAGCCAAAGATCCCATAACCCTGTACGTTTCAGGCGGTAATACGCTAGTAGCGGCTTTCGATTCAGGACGCTATCGCGTTTTTGGCGAGACGCTTGACATTGCATTAGGGAACTGCCTAGATGTTTTTGCACGAGAGGCTGGGTTGCGACAGAGGCAAGGCTTACCGTTTGGAGCGGTTGTTGAAAAACTTGCAGCACAAAGTGAAAAGCTGGTTACGTTGCCGTACACGGTGAAGGGAATGGACCTTTCGTTGAGTGGCTTGTTAACCGCCGCTATCGCCATGCTCAAGAGGGGCGAGACCGCTCTTGAGGACTTGTGTTTCAGCCTTCAGGAGACAGCGTTTGCCATGGTCACGGAAGTTACGGAAAGGGCGTTGGCGCATACAGAGAAGAAGGAGGTTCTCTTGACTGGAGGTGTAGCGGCTAACAAGAGGCTTCAATCAATGATAGAAGCTATTGCGGAGGAGCATGGCGCGAGGTTCTGCGTTGTGCCGAGCGAGTTTGCAGTTGATAATGGTGCCATGATTGCTTGGACTGGCGTTCTGGCTTACAAGCATGGTTTGGCAGTGCCTGTTGAGGAAAGCTCTGTTAGGCTCAGGTGGAGGCTTGACGAGGTTGAAGTCCCGTGGATAGGCTGAAGAAACCAATGCTGTTTAAGAAAGGCGCTGAGGCCAGCCTTTACGTTGCAGAGTGGCAGAACAGAAAAGTGGTTATTAAGAAACGTTTACCCAAGAAATATCGTCCTCCAGAGCTGGACAAGCGAATCCGAACGTACCGCACGATTCATGAACCACTGCTTTTACATGAGGCAAAAAGAACGGGAGTGTCAACACCGCTAATCTACCTTGTTGACGCTAAAAACGCGACGATAATAATGGAGTTCATCGAAGGAAAACAGTTGAAAACATTGTTAGACTGCGTTTCCAGAAATGAAAGAGAAAGGCTTTGCCGAAAAGTTGGTGAATCTATTGGCAAGCTTCACAGGTCTGGAATAATCCATGGAGACTTGACGACGTCGAACATGATTCTGACGCCGACAAAGCAGATTTTCTTCGTGGACTTTGGACTGGGCGAAAAGACAAGCGAGCTTGAGGCGAGGGCTGTCGATTTGCATCTGATGAGGAGGGCTCTGCAGAGCACGCATTTTCGTTTTGCCAATGAGTGTTTCGGCAGCGTCATGGAAGGATACTCGAGTGTTTCAGGTGCTGGGTTGGCGAAAGCTGTTTTGGGCAAGGTTGAAGAGGTTGAGAGAAGGGGACGTTATGTTACGGGAAGAGTGGCGTGAGTGAACATGGTTTACAAGCTGGAGGGTCGGGTCGTTTTCTTCGCTACCAACAATGTTCACAAGTTTGAAGAGGCCTGCAAAGTGTTGGCGACGTATGGAATTGCGGTGGGCATGCTTCGCGTTAAGAGTTTAGAGATTCAGAGCGACAGTTTGGAAGACATCGCCAAGACAAGCGTTACTTGTGCCTTCAGGAAATGCAAGCTGCCGTTGATTGTAGAGGATGCAGGACTGTTTGTTGAAGCGCTCAGAGGGTTTCCCGGTCCCTATGCCGCTTACGTTTACAAAACAATCGGCAATAATGGCTTGCTGCGACTCATGAACGGGGTCGAAAACAGGAAAGCCAGATTCGAGTCAGCGATCGCCTACATCTCCACAAGGTCAAAGCCATCCATCTGCTTCAAAGGCGAAGTCGCTGGCGAGATAACCCGAGAAGAACGAAAAGGAAAAGACAAGGCCGGTTTTGGATTCGACCCAATCTTCCAACCCACAGGCAGCAACAAGACGTTTGCAGAGATGACCCTTGACGAAAAAAACACGTTCTCACACCGCGCAAGAGCTCTGCACAAGTTTGCGAAGTGGTACAAAAGCTTAAGGCAGAAGCTTTTCCATCATAAATGCTCTAATTAAGAGATAGCAGAGAGATATCTCCCGTATTCCCGTTTGACACAGATACCGCCAACTGGAAACGTGGTCACAATTGCTTAAAAAGCGTGATAGAGAATTGTTCTATCACCTTTTCTCTATTCTTAGCCTACACAACAGTATTCCATATTGACGCCGTAAGCGTTGTGTGGTCTACCATTTTTTGGAATTCTGTGTCAATCTTCTTCATCTCTTTGTGCTTCATCATTTGCTCCATCATTCTTGCATTAAACTTCTCCATCTCTTCTTTGTTTTTGAATTCCCACATTTCAATGTATGAGCCGTATACTCCACCGTATTCTTGCTGGAAAAGTCGAAACGATTTCACTCCTTCAAAAATCTTCGGGTTTGCCTTCTTGAATTTGAGAAATTGCTTCATCAAAGCCTGAAATTCTGTTTGCTTTTCATATTTGATTACGTATGTTGAAACAGAGACGATATTCATATTTCTGTTCACCTCCCCATCTTGTTATTCATTTACGCTAGGTCAAAATCTAAGTATCTTGTCTGGTTCAGCTATAACTTTTCCGCAAAATCAAAAGTCATTAGGTGTTTGACACTATGTGCTTCTGAGTTTTGCAGGAACTTTGAACTCATCCTTTTCTCCTATATGGAAATCCAACGTTCTTAGTATAGTGCCTCTTTTCAAATCTCTCTTTCCTTTAGTCTCTATTCCTTCAGCTAAGTCTTGCAATCGAGTTTGCTCTTGAACCCAAAATTGATACGAGTAATACTGGAATCACTTCTTTGAAGTCACAGTCACGAACTGTAAAGACCTTTTGCTGTTTTGGTTCAAAAACGTTAGCGGGAATACCAACTGCAATTGCGTGCTTCTTCACATTGTCTATTCTATTTGCAACTATGATCAAACCCAATATGTCTGGCGGAACTGTGTATTTACTAATTTGCACAAGTGCTTTCTTAATACGCGGTTTTTCGAAGAGTTCCTTGAAACTTGGACGGCTAAGCACTTCAAGTATTACCTTTTCTCCAAAGTGATTTTGAAATAATGCATCTGCTCCCGTATCTGTACCGAGATTCTTTTCTGCAACACTATAGCCTAGAGACTCCGCCCAATAGACTGCTTTCCCGATTAGTTCATCATGAGTTTCTGTGGACAATGAGACTCCTCTTCTATTTCTGGTTGTTTGACCTTTGTCATTAGCCTTTGCGCACTCAATAATAAGGTATCCAAATAACCTCATCGAAGTTATTTGCAGAGTCAGACGAGAAGCATGGAATCACCTATCTGGGGAGGTTCCAAAAGATTTTGAAAAAAGTTGACAATCATGATTCTTGGTTCTCCACTTCTAATGTGCTTTGTTTCATCTGGGGTGTAGGAAGTTAGCTGTTTTCTATTAGAAAGAATTTGTCGAAAGTGTAGAACAGAAAAATTAATACTTGAGGTTATTTTTTGCTACAGTAAAGAGGAATAGGAAATGACCGAAAAAGGTGATTCACGGAAATGGGGTATGGTTGCCGTCATCATAAGCATCATAAGTCTAATTGCGAGCATTGTTTTTTCAAGCTACAGCTTTGTGCTTGCGAATCAAGTCAACAGCTTAACCGCTAAGAGTCTTGAATTGCAGAACATACTTTCGAACTTCACTTCAATAATCATTCCAAGTCCAGCACAAGGTCAGCTCAGTTCGGGTGGATATTACTCGAACGGAACAACAAGCCCTACTGTTTCTATGGGGTGGTTGAACATTAGTCTTGTTGTGATTACTCCACATTACGGAGTTCTATATGCTGAAATGGAAAATTTCACCGTAAGCGATGACTATCGAATGCTTGACACACAGAAAACGAATCTCACAATAGTCAATTACGCCCCCAATTATCAGCTTAATCAACATATGAAATATGTTGTTTCAGGTGTGAACCAGTTGAATGTTGAAACCCTTCTGCAAGCCTCTTTCTATCCGAATCCTCAGGAGTTACCTATAGCACCTGATAGTGCAGTCACATTCCCCTTAGGATACCTACTTCTTCAAATAGTATTGTTCGATTCTCAGACGGGTCAAATCACTACACGACCCTTCTCTTCCACTATCTTTGTAACTGTCAGAACTTGAGAGATTCAAGAGACCGAAGAAAGACAGAAATCTTAAGTCTGCACAGCAATAGAATACAAACTGGGGACTTGAGGTAGGATCAGACATATTGATTACAGGTGTTGCAATAATACTTTTTCTCATGCAAGACATAAGCTAATTGTCCGTTACAATGTGGACATTTTGGTCTTGTAGAACGGACCATAGCACAAGCTATGCGAGCAATTGAAGATACGACAGACAAGCCAATTCCGATTTTTCCATGACAGATTTCTTTGTCTTCGTCATACCAACGTCCATAATCTATTCTGTGTTCTGCTGTAAGCCCGACTCCAAGGACAATCCCACCTTCTGAAATTTTTTCCACCCACCACAGCGGGTCTTCCTTGTCTTTTCCGCTGATTTCGTTTGTTGACATCTCATTTCACCCCCTTTCTAGTTTATTCATGGCATATCACTTCAAAGGGTGCAGTTTTGACAGGAGTCCTTCTTTCAATTTGTCTGTCTGTTCGTCAATGACGCCTTCAATTTTGAAATTGGTGGTCAAGAACTGAGGAGCGAGTTTAACGGCATTCTCACGGTCTATGCCTAGCCAATAACATATACCATAGAATATTGCGTGATTGACGACTTCTGTATAGTTGTATTCTTGACCTACCAAGAGGAAAGCCCCTCTGACGATATTGATTATTTGGTCAAGTTTCTGGTCAATTGTTACTGTTCTTCTGCTCATATCTACACCTCTTCATTTTGATTCTTGAGCTAGGATATGAGGAGAATCTCATAATAAATCTTTCCCCAGACGCATCCTCAGAACCGACCACCCTATCCGTCAACTAGGGTCCCAGATTCACCAATTTACTATGCAACCATGGAGCCTATCCACCTTGCGTCATTCGGTTATACCAATAGGTGGAGGAGATTGTTAAACTTGATGTTGAGCAGACCTTTGGTTTTGGCTCGTTCTGTCTTTTGTGTGAGTGTCAGTTTGAAGGTTGTCTGTTGTTCTTGCTTTGCGATTATTCGATAAACTTTGCGTCGTCGACTGCTCTCTTCAACTCGTTGAGTCTGGATCGGATTTCCTTTTCGTCTACGTTGGACGCTATGCATTGTATGGTTAGCGCGGCGTGCTCCGCGACGCGGAACCACCTTTTCCTCTGGACTAGCCCGATCGCGGTCATCTTTCCGTTGACTCTCTGGTGTCCGTTTCTGCATCTGGCCACTCTGGCTGCCACGTTGAAGACTTCCTCCAGCCTGCTAATGGTCCTCTTTCGAAGTCTCCGAATGTCTGCCTCCACATCGTTTCTGATAGCCTCTACACGGGTTGAGACGAATCTATTGACTGATACTTTGACCAATAGATGACCCCCTTCCCCTTTTTTTATCCACTGATTAATCAGTCTTTTGCCTCAATGTTCTCTAGTCGTGCTAGGTTGTGTTTCGCTGATCGTTGGTTGCGCAACCTGACTCCTTCATGCTTGGAAAAGCGAATTCAGGAATACGTATGCGCACTCTCAACGTGTTACTCTGCCCATTTCATCTGTTTTGCGCCAACCACTTCGTATTCCTGTTTTGTGCCTGACATTAGATCGTGAATGGCTTCCAAATGCTGCTGGTGATCATACGTCCAAGCCCCATTCTTGAAAAGCTCGTAGGGGATAGTTTCTCTGGACCACTTCCCCGGGCGCAGGTCCTGAAGCACGTATTCGTAATTCTCCAAGAGCTTCATTCTCGCAAGTTTCGACAAAGCATCGATGAAGTTACGGAATTCAAGTCTAGGCAGATAAATCTGGGAAACCAACGAGTTTTCGTTCAGTATCTTGCCAAGGATAAACACAAAAGGCTTGTCCAAAAGAGACCGGGCGAACTTTCCCATTTTTTCGCCGTCGCTGAATCTGAAGACGAAGAAGAGCATGTCGGACGTTGCTCTATCAAATGGTAATATGGCTGTCTGGAAAGTCTCGATTAGTCCATGCGTGACGACATGTCTTTCGTAGTGATAACGAATGTTCTGTAGCGTCGTTCCGAATTTCTTGGCGATACATGCCAAGCTAACAGTTGCGTCTTTCTCCAATTCTTTTATTATGAACAAGTCGGTTTTATCAGCTTTCAAGGGAAAACTCTCAGGGTCTCTCAGAGTATAAGGCAGTTCGCTCTCTGACGAAGAAACCTCATGCAGCCACTTTTCCCAAGGAAACATCCAAGCTTCTTTATCATCGTCAAACCAGCTTCTCGTGAGATTAACCGTGTGAAAGCAAGTCGACCAGAACAACTCTATATCCCGTGTCAGCCCCAGTTTCTCCACTTCCCTCAGGAAATCTTCGAATTCGCCCGTGTGTTCCACAGGAATAACATAGATTCCTACGCATCCCTCAAACATACCGAAGCATCGGCTCAAATATATGTAAAACTTGTTGACTTTCAAACAGTTGAAAAGCGCATCCTCTTGCCCAGGAATCGCTTTCGCGAAAACCACCGCCTTTCTCAATCCCAAGTTTGTATGATAAACGGTCGTGAGTAGCCTCAGGTAAAAAGAGGAGGACATGCGCTGGATCCTTGATATGATAGTTCCCCTTGGTACGTCGAGTTCTCTAGCGACCTTTGTGATGTTTCTCGGTCCGCACTCTGCAAGGCCTTCTAGAATTCTTATGTCAAGGCTGTCAAGCTTTGGGAGCATGCCTTTCCCACCTTTATTGTGTTCTAATTGTTGTTATATTGCTCTTGGTCCGACAGGCGAATCGATTGGTTCTGCATGTGCGTTCGCAGCAACAAGTGATAAGGCAAACAAGCCAATTGCAAGCGCAATCATGATTGTTTTCCAGTGTCGGGTGACAAACATTCTCCAGTTCAAGCATACCACCTCCTTTTAGATTTGTCGACAATAAAGCTTTCTAATCGACAAAAATAAAGCTTATATGTGTTCCACTCTAGAACTAAACTCTATGTCCCTTGACCCAGAGATCGAGCGTAAAATACTGCAGTGCGTCGACGAGGTACTAGAAGCGCTCGGGAAAAGCGAAGCACAAACCCTTGTTTCCTATCTTGCAAGAAACCTCGGTCTGAAGAAAAAAGAGATTCCCCGCAAGCCAGAACAATTTTCCAAGGGACTGAACATGATCTTTGGAGAGCAGGCGGCCAACGTGCTTGAAACCGCAATCGTACAGAAGCTGCTGACAAGTCTGGGAATAGACCCAAGAACGAAACCGACGCTCGCAGGGGCCATCGTTATCGTTAAAGCAGAACGAGAAAAATCCTCCTAGGCTTTGCGACGTACTAATTCTCACCCCCAAAACACAGGCACTTGCATCAACATTGAATATGCACATTCAACGAGACCACAGACGAATTTCACGTCAAAGTGGCGCCAGCATTGGACAAGAAGTGCAAGGTGCTGGGGGTAGAATTTGAATGAGCCGCGGCATGGAAGGCGAGAAACTGATCAGGAAACGAGATAAATGAAACGGGCACATAATTCTAGAAGCGAATCAGTAGTCTTAAATATTTGTCCGCCTTCGCTGATACAGAGTTTAAGTGATTCGAGCATGCCTAAACAAGAAAGCGGTAAGTCGCATCAGATAAGGCCAATAAGCAAACGTCCTCCAAGCTGGTGCAAATACCAACCTGAAGAAGTTGAGGCACTAGTGATTAAACTGGCCAAGGAAGGCAACTCCACAAGCCGCATTGGCACAATTTTGCGAGATCAATATGCAATTCCATTGGTCAAACCCATAACGGGTAAAACCATCACCAAAATCCTTAAGGAAGCACAACTTGCACCAAAGATTCCAGAGGATCTGGCTAGCTTAATGAAGAAGGCCGAAAGCCTAAGCGCACACTACCAAAAAAACAGATCCGACTTGCACAACAAAAGGGCATTGCAGCTTATAGAAGCAAAAATCCACAAACTCTCAAGATACTACAAGCGTGAGGGTGTTTTGCCGAAGAACTGGAAGTACGAAGCAAAGATAGCTTCGTTGGCATAGCATTTCATGTTTTTTAGGAGTCTTTGGCTCTTCAGCATCTCGTTTAAATCTTAATTTGGTGATTTAGCCTAACAGGGATTATCATGGTGATAAACGAGAGTCAAGTCACGGCATTTTCAGACTCAGCAACCAAAGCAGCGAAGACAATACGCGAAACTGTGGAAGAAGATGGCTTGATTCACGTCTTTTCCCATTTGGATGCTGACGGAGTGGCAGCCGCTGGCATTATAGGTAAGGCTCTTGCAAGACTTAACGCCAGGTTTCGGATCAGGATAACACAATGGATTGAGGAAAAGATCATCGAGGTTCTCTCAGACAAGCCGCAGCTGATAGTTTTCAGCGATTTGGGAAGCGGATACGTTGATCTTTTGAAAGAGAAACTCGGCGGCTTCAAGATTGTTATTCTGGATCATCATCAGATTGTCGGTGAGGGCACGGATGATTTTGTGCATGTGAATCCCCATTTGCATGGAATCGATGGCGCACGAGACATAAGTGGAGCGGGCGTAGCATATTTCGTTGCAAAAGCCATTGACAAAGCAAACGTGGACTCAGCACCCGTTGCCATAGTCGGCGCATTGGGAGATATGCAAGATAAGTATGACCAAAGGATGCTGGGCGGTCTAAATGAGAAGATCGTGGAAGACGCTGTCCAATCAGGAAGCTTGACAGCTGAGAAAGACCTGATCTTTTTTGGCAGAGAGACACGGCCGATCCACCGCATGCTAGCTTCAACAACCAGCCCATTTATCCCAGGCATAAGTGGTGAAGAAGACAAGAGTCTAGCTTTCTTGGCAAGCTTGGACATAAAACCTCGAACACACGATGACAAATGGAGAGCACTACGGGATCTTTCAGATGAAGAGAAGAAGCGATTATGCTCGGCTTTGGCGGATCATCTGCTTTCCAAGGGTTTACGGTTGGAAGTGACCAACCTCATCGGCCACGTTTACATTTTAAACCGAGAAGAACCTTGGACGCCGCTTCGAGATGGACGGGAGTTTGCAACTCTATTAAATGCAACCGGCAGAATGGATAAGTCAGGCTTGGGCGTTGCAGTTTGCATGGGAGATAGAGCTGACGCGTTTGAGGCAGCAACCAAGGTACTCGATGATTATCGGAGAAGCATAAACAAGTATCTGGGCTGGGTGATGGAAAAACCAGAACGGATGCGAGAACTCGAAAACATATACGTGGTCTATGGTGAGAACTTTATCAACGACAAGATTGTCGGCGCGATCAGCAGTATCCTTGCGAGTGCTTTGCCAAATCCCGAGAAACCACTAATCGCTTTTGCCAATGTCGAAGAACAAGGATTGGCAAAGATCAGCGCTCGCACAATCGACATGATCGTGGCCAAAGGCGTCAATCTGGGGGACATAATGCAGGCGGCAGCTGAAAGATGCGATGGAAAGGGCGGAGGACATAACGTGGCAGCAGGCGCACAGGTCCCATTAGAAAAAATAGACGATTTCATAGGAATCGTCAACAAACTCATCGGGCAAAAACTGAAAGGTGAAAATGTTGAAAGCCGAGATACTGCTCGACTACGATAACAGCATTATCGCTCAAGCGATTGCAAAAGCAGTCTCACCTGATAATACCAAGACACCGAAAGGTCTCTCTGTTAAGACCGTCTCAAACGGAGGGAAAGTAGCCACAACAATAGACGCTCGAAGAAAATTCGCGACATTCATTGCCACAATTGACGATTTGCTCTTCTGCGTCTCTATAGCTGAAAAAACGATTCAAGCAGCAAGAGAACTAGAATAGGCACTACTGAAGGCTTGATGAATGGATGGGGGTTATACTAGGAATTTGCCATTCTTGTAGAAGAGTTCATTGTCCGCGTAGATTTCTGCATTTTTCTTCATGTCTTTCAAAATATCCCAGTGTATCGCTGACTTGTTCAAGGCTCCTGTCTCTGGGTAAGCGTTTCCAAGCGCCATGTGGATCGTTCCGCCCATTTTCTCGTCGAAAAGCATGTTTTTAGTAAATCTCGTGATCCCATAGTTTGTACCGATTGCAGCTTCTCCAAGGCGGTCTGCGCCTTTGATCTTGATCAGTTCTTTAAGGAGGTTTTCGCCTTTTGCAGCTGAAGCTCTGGCGATTTTTCCTTTCTTGAATACAAGCGATATGTCTTCCACTTCTCTTCCCATGTAAATCCCCGGATAGGTGAACCTTATCCGACCGTTCACGGAGTTTTCAACAGGTCCTGTGAAGACTTCGCCGTCGGGCATGTTTTTGTCTCCGCTGCAGTTCATCCATTTTCGCCCTTTTGCATCGAAGGTTAGGTCAGTGTCCTCTCCTACTATTCGGATCTTACTTGCTTTGTTCAAGAAGTTGCAGATCCTTTCTTGTTCTTTACGGATTTTCTTCCATTCTGCGATGGGGTCTTTCTTGTTGATGAGGCAACTCGCATACACGAAGTCTTCGTATTCTGGAAGTGCCATGGCTGCTTCTTGTGCCTGATCCGTGATTGGGAACGGTAGAAGGGTCCATCTGAGTTTTCCTTCAGCAACGCGCCTGTGGAAGATCTCTGTCAGTCCACCTCTGGAAGCTTGAAATGTCCTTATGCGTTCTGGTTCTACATTAGATAGTCTTCTTGGGTTTGGTTCGCTCAGCACACTTATGTTTACATCCATGTTCTCATAGATGAAAACGTCGAAGGGAGATACGAATCTCAGTTGGTGTTCTTTTGCGTGTTTAAAGAATATGTAGTCGGAATATAGGCTTGGCATCACCCATGGGTATGCATCGCTAAGTAAGCATTGTTTGTATATCTCGGTCAGCAGGGGCGCCGCTTGTGTGCTTCCTCTGATGATGATTTTATCTTTTGGATTTACATGCACACTGTAGTGGACGCTGAGTTTGGCAAGTTTCTCTATTCTTTCGTCAACCATCCATGTTCAACTCGTTGATTTTAGCAAGCAATTCATCATTTCTGTTCTTTTTGTTTTTATGGATTATGGAAAATCCTTAATTGAACCTCGGGAGGCATAATATGCGACCTCATGGTGGCAAGACAAGCAAAGAAACTACCACCGTCAGCTCAGACGTGATATATTGTGATTCTGTCGCCTTCCTTAATTTTGAAGTACTCCGCCGCATTGCCTTGGTTTATGGATATTTCTAGAAAACTTTGACTACCAATAATGGCGAGTGGCCTCGTCTTTCTTTCTTCTGCGTAGGCTCTGCATAGCTTCAGTTTTAGCTTGTTTCTCTTGATCTTCGCTTTGATCTCTGTCCCTATGACCAATGGCCCAAGTTTTTCTAGTGCGAAATTTGTGATTATGTTCCCAAAACTGTCTATGTAAAGGGCTTCACCAATGAGCATATTATCTCTCTTGATGATTCCAGCAAATTGCGGCTTTTCGATTTTATGAATCTCCAGCCCGAACTCTTCTACATTGACTCCATTTGCCAAGTGAGCGGCGGCTGGGGCGAAAATGTCCCTGCCGTGAAAAGTGCTGGAAACCTTGGATAGCATGAGGCTTCTGTTAGAAATCCTGTGGATGCTTCTTGGTCCAATGTCATTCTCTGCGGCCAAGGCGAGGACGCCGTTGTCTGGGCCGATGTAATAGCCATTGCTTGTTTGGATGATTATGGGTTGTCTCTGCGTACCGACGCCTGGGTCTACGACTGCAACGTGAATTGTGCCCTTTGGAAAATAGGGAGCTGCACAGGCCAGAATGTAAGCGCCTGTTCTTACATCGAACTTTTCAACCTCATGGCTAATGTCAACGATTTTTGCGTCTGGACTTATGCTCAAAATGGTGGCTTTCATTTCTGCAACATACGGATCTTTCAGGCCGAAATCCGACAGCAGAGTGACGATTGGGCAAGGCATGTACGATTTATAAGGCATTTCAAATAATTAAGTCTCCACGCTCAAAAAGAAGTGGCAGAAACTTGTCGTATAAGAAAGACCTCACAGCAAAAGACATTGCATTAATCATATGCTTCACAACATTATACGCAGTTCTTGCATCGATCCCGATCTTTCAGATACTAGGCATGCCCAGCAAATACATAACTGCAGCTGCAATCACCACGCCCATAATGGGCTTCCTTCTCGGACCATACATCGGAGCATTGTCCGCAACCCTAGGCGGGACAATCACATTCTTCGCCGGCAATTTCTACCCACCGAGCTTCGTCTCCGGCATCGTGACCGCATACATTGCAGGACTGCAGTGCACAGGCAAAAGAATCATGAGCGTTCTCACGTATTTCTTGTTCTTGGTGTTTTTCTGTTTCTACCCGTCCATCGGACCTTTCTGGCTTTTTCCGCAGTTAATTTGGTTCCAAACAATCGGCCTCCTAATACTAATCTCTCCGCTTGGATCAGTGGCAATCAACAACGTGAAGACCAGCAGCAATCGGAAGCTAGTTCTTTCTTTTTTCATAATTTCGTTAACATCAACTCTGGCAGGACAGATTTCAGGATCTCTTACAAACGTGCTGTGCGCGCAGGCTGGCATCCTTCCACTTCCACAGGGAGGTTGGCAAGCGTTATGGGTGGGTCTCACGATCGTTTATCCGATTGAACGAATAGTAATTGCCCTAAGTGCAGCTTCTATCGGCGCGTCCCTGTTCAAGGTTTTGCGTTCTGCAAACCTGACCAAGCTAATCAGTCGCGACGGTCGGCGAGAAAAGTCCCCATGAAAATGCACTCTTTAGCCGGCATCATCATATCTGAAGGACCATAGACGCCGTCATCAAAGTCTAGATTAGCATCTTTGATGAGCACTATTGGGGTTTTCTCGGTTGATTCACCCATTAGGAAATGGGCTGCAGAAGCCAAGTCATCCGCAACCGCGTGCCGCGTTATCGTGATCGTCTTCCCGTAAAGGTCTTTGTTTCCCCTGTAGTCTCTGATGGGTTTGAACCCGGCGACTGCCAAAGCGAGGCCAGACGTGCCGATCCTCAGTGGGACTAGGCCACTGTCAACAATCAGCACTGCAACTCTCTTGCCTGTCTTGCGTTCTATTTCAGTTTTGATCTTCTCAGCCCATTTCTTAGGATCACTCGGCCACAAGACAACAAAGCCTCGGGGAGCATTCTTGTTATCTATCCCTGCGTTGGGTGCCAGAATGCTGTCTTTAAGCGTTAGTATTGTTTTCTCGACGCCGCCATAGATCCTGTCAGCTTCACGCATGACAAGTTCAGCAAATTCAGGCTGCAAACAAAACTCCCTCGCCAGTTCTTCTGCCTTCTCAGAAGGCTCCACATCGCTCAGTCTCGCTACTCGTCCTTCTGCGTAAGCCACGATTTTTGAGGCAAATGCCAGGACATCATTGTCCTCTAAATGCAAATTATGCTTCTCTAATGCTTCAATGACTGTCTCCACCAAATCATCACAAATATCTACCTTTTTTGTCTTGACCGCATACAGTTTCATGTTTTCTCATCCACCATGAACAACGGGAACGATTACCAGTTCGTCTCCATCTTGAAGTACAGTTTCCAAACCATCTAGAATGCTGGTGTCTTTTCCATTCACAAGCATGAGAACATTCGTTCTTGGATCATCGTTTTCTGGGCCAATCAATGCTCTTGAAAGCGTGGGTCGATGCTTAACAATGGTATTTATTACACCTCTCAATGATATAGTCCTTTCAAAGTTTAGCGTGATTATGTTTTTCTTTGATGCGGCACGCAGAGACCCCAAAAACCTAACGGTGATGAACACTGCAAAAGTCACCTCACACGTGCTATACGACTATTATCACAGATATGTCGTTGACGTTGGTGCCTGTTGGTCCGGTAAATATCAGGTCGTTAAGTCTTGAAAAGAAATGGTATGAATCATTGTTTTCCAAGTATTTCTCTGGGGGTAGCTCGATTTTTTGAGCTTTGACTAAAGTTTTTCCATCAACTATTGCGCCTGCAGCATTCGTGGGGCCGTCCACGCCGTCAGTGCTCAGAGAAGCCACGACTATTCCGTCAATGTGCCGTAGTCCCAAAGCAGCTCCCAAAGGAATCTCTTGATTCCTTCCACCTAAACCTGTCCCAGTTACGACCACCGTTGTTTCTCCACCGATAACTACTCCAGCAGGTTTTGGAACAGGATTGCAGAAAACAGCGATCTCGTTAGCTATCGATGCGAGCACGGTTCCCACGGTTCTAGCTTCTCCTTCCAATGATGCAGTTAATAGAAGCGCATTCACACCTGCTGACTTGAGGTACTCACATGCTGCTGTGCTTGCAGACCTGTTATTTCCGACTACTACGTTGTAGACGTTCTTGAATGCTTTGTCATTGGCTTTCGGTGTCTCCGGGATCTTGCCTTTCTCACCATCTGTCAAAACTTGCCTGATGGAAGCTGGGGTTTCATTCCACAAACCGTACCTGTTCAAGACCTTGACAGCATCAGAAAAAGTCGTTGAATCCGGAACCGTCGGTCCAGAGGCGATAAAATCCAATGGATCGCCCACAACATCTGAAAGGATTAGATTCAAAATTGTGGCTGGAAAAGCCTTTTTCGCCAGCCAACCACCCTTAAAATCTGAAATGTGCTTTCTAACAGTGTTGATCTCATTTATGTTGGCGCCGCTTTTGAGCAAGGCATCGGTCAGTGATTTCTTGTCGCTAATTGACACATGGTTCCGTGGTAAGGGCATGAGACTTGAGCCACCACCTGAAATCAAGCATATGACTAAATCATCTTTGCCAGCTTGTTCAGCTATGTCTAACATGGCGCGTGCTCCTTCGACGCCTTTTTCGTCTGGGATCGGGTGGCTCGCTGCGTGCAATTTTACGATTTTGGTTTTGTTCCTGCTTCCTTGTGGAACGTTAACAAGCCCGCATGATATTTGCTGGCCCAATATTGCCTCCAAGCCTTCAGCCATAGAGCCGCTTGCCTTGCCTCCTCCGACAACGTAAACGTGTTTAATCTTTTTCAAGTCAAAGCTGTGCTTATCCACTCTTAGAACCGAGTTCTTGAGCGAAAGTCTGGAACACATTATTCGCTTGGGATCTACAGATTGAACTGCCCTTTCAAGGCTTGCCAATGCTAACCGTCGGGCTTTTCTGTCTAGAGTCGTCTCTCCGTTTTCAACAAGCTGCTCTTTATTCTTTATTGTGACCATTATGACAAGCCTTTGTGCAATTTTGCTTGGGCGAATGCGTAAGTGTAATAAGTATATGTTAATAAAGAATTTCGCGAACTAGTGTTTGGTGAAAAATATGTCCAAGCCCAAAGCCTACATTACGCGTGAGCTTCCTGAAAGAGGTCTTAAAAAAATAAAGGAACATTTTGATGCAGAGGTTTGGCCTGAATACGCCCCTCCTCCAAGGAAAGTGATTGTCGACAAAGTGGCGGCCGTCGACGCTCTTGTTTCACTCTTATCAGACAAGATAGACCCAGAAGTTTTCAATGCAGCTCCAAAGTTGAAGATCGTTTCGCAGTTGGCGGTTGGGTTCGATAACATCGATATTGCGGAAGCGACAAGACGAGGCATTTACGTAACTAATACGCCAGAAGTGCTGACTGATACGACGGCTGATTTTGCTTGGGCCTTGCTGATGACTATTGCACGAAGAGTTGTCGAGGCGGACAAGTACGTTCGCACTGGAAAATGGAAGGTCAGTTGGCATCCCGCGATGTTGTCGGGCAGGGACATTTACGGAGCAACGATCGGCATCATCGGCGCCGGAAGAATCGGCTATGCCGTCGCAAAAAGAGCCAAAGGTTTTGACATGAGAGTTCTGTTTTATGACGTTATTCCTCGGCCAGAGATGGAGAAGGATTTCGGAGCAAAGAAAGTTGATTTGGATACTCTGCTGAGAGAATCTGACTTCGTAAGCGTCCACGTTCCTTTGATGAAAGAAACTCATCATCTAGTAAACGCCCAGAAACTAAGCTTGATGAAGAAGACAGCTTACTTGATTAATAACTCGCGCGGGCCAGTAGTTGACGAAAAAGCCTTGTATGAAGCTCTACGAAAGGAACAAATCGCAGGAGCTGGGCTTGACGTTTTTGAGCAGGAACCCACGCCTGTAGACAATCCTTTGCTGAAACTGGACAACGTTGTCGTTGCACCACATATCTCAAGCGCAAGCCTCGAAACTAGAGCAAAGATGTCTGAGATGGTTGCTGAGAACCTCGTCGCATTCTTTGAAGGCAAAAGACCGCCAAACCTTGTGAACTCTGACGTAATCAAGACCAAGCCTCTTTCGAGGTTGTTCTGACCATAGATTCACGTCTGACAGACCTGTAATAGTTAAATACCAATTCTCTTCTACCCTCATTTCTATTTGAAATAAAGGTGATGCGGGTGAACTCTATCTTCGCTAAAAGAATGGAAACGCTAGGAACTGAAACCGCCTTCGAAGTGTTTGCAAGAGCGAAAGCTCTAGAGAAGCAAGGAAAAGACATCGTCCACTTAGAAATTGGCGAACCAGACTTCGACACTCCAAAAAACATCAAAGAAGCTGCTACGAAAGCCCTCAATGCTGGCTACACGCATTACGGTCCTTCCGCTGGAATCCCTGAATTCAGAGAAGTCATTGCGCAATACATCTCAAAAACTAGAGGAATAAATGCTAAGCCAGACGAAGTCGTCGTGACGCCAGGCGCCAAACCCATAATGTTTTACAGCATATTTGCTTTAGTAAATCCAGGCGATGAAGTTCTATACCCTAACCCAGGCTTTCCGATCTACGAGTCATTGATAAACTTCGTTGATGCTAAACCCGTGCCAATACCACTGTTGGAAGAAAATGACTTCAGACTTGACCCAGAATACGTTAAGTCGAAGATAACCAAAAAGACCAAACTGATAATACTGAACTATCCAGAGAATCCGACAGGAGGCATCTTGACTAAAGAGGATCTGAAGGTCATAGCTGATTGTATAGCAAGCAGAGATGACGTGTTTGTGCTTGCAGATGAAATCTACAGCAGGATACTGTACGAAGGTAAACACGAAAGCCTCATCTCGTTGCCCGGAATGAAAGACAAAACAATTCTGTTGGACGGCTTCTCAAAGACGTATGCGATGACGGGTTGGAGACTTGGCTTTGGCGTGATGCGGGAAGACATAGCTCAGAAGGTGGCCCGATTGATGACGAACACGAACTCTTGCACTTGCACTTTCACCCAAATGGCCGGTATTGAAGCGTTAAAGGGGCCGCAAGTCGAAGCTGAAAAAATGGTTTCTGAGTTCAAGAAACGCAGAGAAGTCATTGTTACTGGACTAAATGACATCAAAGGAATAGCATGTAAGAAACCACGCGGAGCATTCTACGTGTTTCCAAACATAAAAGGTACAGGGATGGACTGCAGAAAACTTGGGGACCACCTGCTCTACAATGCGGGTGTGGCTGTCTTGCCTGGAACATCCTTTGGAAAATACGGTGAAGACCATCTGCGATTGTCATTTGCTAACTCTATTGAGAACATCAAGAAAGCGTTAGATCGCATTGCTAAGGCTGTCGAGAAACGCTAAAGCCTACTCTTCTATTTTTTCTTGGGTCAGAGTTTCAATTATGTCTGTGGCCAGTTGTATCAG
>Ga0315291_10000694_pt1 | contig 44832 bp, 28 predicted proteins | sample YL17G12_20_MG_FD_203070 | JGI IMG/M metagenome (GOLD analysis project Ga0315291, IMG submission 203070) | Sediment microbial communities from Yellowstone Lake, YNP, Wyoming, USA - YL17G12_20 | ecosystem: Environmental > Aquatic > Freshwater > Lake > Sediment | place: USA: Wyoming | collected...
ATTGGCGGGTTTGAGGCCGCCTCCCACCCTTCTGGATAGGACGATTTCTGGTATCTCGCCGGATGCTATAAGGTTATCGACCGGCGGCTCGAAAAGTGGTAGCTACCACCGGATGTAGATATACCTGAGGCGCCAAAATGGGTTCCAATGCAAAAATGCTATATAGGAATGTAACACATGTATTACAACGGTGACAAGATGGACATAACCATACGGGAGGTCGACGACGACCTCTACCGGCAGGCAAAATCGCGGGCCGCGCTGATGGGAACGACAGTGGGCGGCGTGGTCAATCTGGCGCTCGAGAAATGGCTCGAGGAGGAGGCGCAGTCCAAGGCCAGGAAGGGCTTCTCCGAGCTGCTCAAGCCAGTCCGCTTCGGCAAGGGCACGGAGCATTCCTCGGAGAGCGTCGACGAGCTCGTTTACGGGGGGAAACATTGATCTTTTTGGATTCGTCCGTCATAATCGCCTATCGCAACGAGGACGATGTTCGGCATGCGGACGCCCTCCGCATCTTCTCGGAGATCGGGAAGGGCCGCTTTGCCGGCGGGCTCGTGACCGATAATATTGTTTTGGAGACCGTCACGGTCGTCAAGCGCCTGATGGGCCACGCCGCCGCCGTCGAAACCGGCGAGGCATTGCTGGGCTCGGGCGACATAAGCGTGATGCGGTCCACCCAGCTTTTCTCCCACGCCTGGAGGGAGTTTCGGGGCCGGTCCGACACGAACCTGAACTTCGTGGACGCCTCGAGCCTGGCGGCGATGAAACTCAGGGGCGTGACGAGGATAGCCACCTTCGACAGGGAGTTCCGCAAGGTGAAGGGGATCGAGGTCGTGCCGTAACGAAGAAACGGGAGAGCCGGTGAGCCGGTGAGCCGGCAAGCCGGGGGGGAAAGCTGGTAAGCCGGTAAGCCGGGAAGCCCGGAAACGACCGAGTTACCGGCTGGCCGGCTCGCCGGCTTTCCGGCTCACCCCCCGGCTCACCGGCTTACCGGCTTGCCAGCTTACCGGTCGTTCTTCACTTCGTATCCGTGACCATTATGATATGGTACCCGAACGGCGTCCGGATAGGCGGCGAGGTCTGCCCCTTCTTCATCGAGAAGGCGGCCTCCTCGAACTGCTTGACCATCTGGCCTTTCCCGAAGAAGCCGAGGTCTCCGCCCGCCTTCCCCGACGGGCAGGTCGAGAACTGCCTGGCCAGATCGGCAAACTTCTTTCCGGCCTTGAGCTGAGCTGCGAGATTGTTGGCTTCCTGCTCGGTGTTCACGAGGATGTGACTTGCGCGCACCTGTTTTACCGCCATGTTGCCACCGGGGCCGAATCGGGCTATTATTATATCAATCAACCTTATGACGTAAGACATACGCGCGCCGGGTCAGCTGCAGGGATACATGAAAACGTTTAATATCCAGTACTTTCATAAATAACTGGGTCTCCCTATGCTGGGTCCTCTCAAGGAGTTAAAGGTAAGCGTTCTCGAACGGGACGACATCGGCATGCTGAGCTTCTCCGACCGGAAGGGCGCCCCGGTCGCGGTCAACAATTTCGTCTACCTGGGCGCGCGGGCTTGCGATGTCAACGGCAACGAGGACTGGGTGGACGCCGAGTGGGTGGCCGAGTTCAACGACGACGTGCTCATCACGCCGCACCGGTGCTCGCAGGTGCGCGTCGTCGGGCTCAAGCCGGCCGACCACCAGATCGCCATCCGGGCCGAATACGGCGGGTTGACCAGCCTGGCGTTCATCGAGAAGATAGGACCGAGGACCGACCGCTTCTCCAACTCGGGCGCGCTGAGGGAGCAGGCGATGCCCGGGCCCGGGCCGCGGCAGTAGCTAGGTCTCCGATTCCGGCCGGTCGTTCTCTCCAAAGCGGAGCAGCTCCTGCCGGAGCCCCTCGAGCAGCTTTCGGGCGACCGCGTCATGCTCGTCGGCGACGGGGCCGAGGGCGAAAACGATGGCGCGGGTCGCCCGTATCCGGTAAAGGACATGCAGGGTGAGGCCGGTACCTCCCAAAACGAATGCAGTGGAACGGGATTTCAGGCGACCCGGCCAGCGGGAGCTAGTGTCCCGGGCGCGGGCGGAAAGGCGGTTGCTGGCGAGGTACTGCTCGGCCACGGCGACGACCTCCCGGTAGCGGGCGGCATCCACCGAGGGATTCGCTTCGTCCTGCTGCAGCTGGAAGTTCAGGCTGTCGAAGGCCTTCCGGTCCCGGGTGAAGGCGGCCGCGATGGCGAGGTCCAGTATGACGACGAGTATGAGGACGGAAAAGCAGCTGAACGAGGTGGTCGTCCCCGCGATGTATCCCAGGACCATGCCTGCGATAACGACGATGACGTTCAGCACCAGCAATATCCGGGCGGCCGAACCGATCTCGCCCCGGGCCGTGGTGTGCGTTATCTCCGATATCATGCCGAGGCGCAGTTGTCCCCGGACATATTATTGATTGCGGTGGCCGGACGGACGCTCCGGGCCGAAGCCCGGGAGCCTGGCGCCTTCGACGTAGAGCGGGTCCGGGCCTCTGAGGTCCCCGTGCAGGGTCTCGGCCGCGGCCCGGCAGCCTCCTCGGCAGGCGGCCACCTTCTCGCAGCCGGAGCAAGACCCGGGGTAGATACGGTCGGCGCCGAAATCCCGCAGCACCGGGTGCGCCGTTATCTCGTCGAGGGTCTGATGCATGAGGTTCCCGTACACGGCCGGCGAGTGGTTGCACAGCCGGAGCTCGCCCGACGGGCCCACGACGAACCATCGCTTGCCGGCCCCGCAGGAGCCGAAATCAACATGCTTGAACCGTTTCTCGTCTATCATGCAGGGCAGGTTGGGGACGCCCACGCCGCCCCTCAGGCCGTAGTAGCCGCAGACCTCGTCCAGCATCTCGTAGGCATTCTCCGTCTGTTTGGGGTCCAGGAGCAGGTCCTTCCGGTTCAGGCCGGCCCCGCCGGGAAGGAACCTTATCAGGAGCAGGTAGCGCGAGCCCATCGCCACCGAAAATTCGAGTATGTCCCGCAAATTGCCGAGATTGAGCCGGGATGCGACCGTGGAGGTGGAGTACCGGGCCCCGCGCTCCTTGAGCGTCGCGAAGGCCGAAACCAGCTTGTTGAACGCGCCCGGCCTGCCGCAGGTTTGGTCGTGCGCCTGCTTCAGCCCGTGGACCGGGAGCTGGGTCCACATGTCCCGTTCGGCGATGCCAGTTGCCAGGGCGGGCGTAAGGTCCATTCCGGAGGTGAGGAGAGTGAGCGTTTTGCATTTCGGGCGCAGCAGGTCGGCTATTTCCATCAGGTCCGGGCGCAGAAGCGGCTCTCCGCCCGACAGGGCAAAGATGCCGGCCGGCGGCAGAATTTTGGCGAGATGGCCGTAATCGGCCAAAGCAAGTTCTTCCGGCTGCGGCCCTTTTTGGGCCTTCCAGACGTTGTAGCAGAACCCGCACGAAAGGCCGCATTTGCGGGTGACCTCGAAGACCACCTGCTCGAGCTCCAGGAGCTCACCCCAGCCTCTTGCGCTCCTTGTCCGAGATGGTCCCGTTTTGGACCTGCTTGTCCAGCGCCTTCTTCAGGCGCCGCCGGCGGATGAGAAGGAATATGCCCATCGTCAGCATTATCGCCGCCGCGATCAGGACGAAGATAGCCCAGTTGCTGTCCCCCAGTGTCGGGGTCCCGTCGGGCTGGGGCGCCGGCAGGTGGCAGGTCGGGCCGTAGGTGGTGTTGTTCCCGTCGAGCGCAAAAAGGCCCGGGGCGACGATGTTGAGCTGGCACCAGTTCCTCAGCCGGGAAAGGCCCATTGTCCTCACGATTCACATTGGTCTGGATGCTATTTAACGCTTGCCGTTTTATAAACGGCTTTCACTGTTCGACCGGGTAATCGGGGAACCGGGAAGCCGGTGAGCCGGCAAGCCCGGGAGCCGGTGGACGGAAACGCCGAATATCCGGCTTACCGGTTTACCGGTTTGCCGGCTTACCCCCCGGCTTTCAGGCTTGCCGGCTAACCGGCTCACCCGTCTTTTCGTCCGTCACCGTTTCTCGAACACCATCAGGTGCCTCGTCAGGCTCCGGTGCACCCGGCACTCGAAGCTCTGGACCAGCCTGAAATCGCCGTGCGCGGGCATCAGCGCCGGGTCGTGGACGGCGACCACCAGCCGCTTGCCCGACCCGAGCAGGGACGAGGCCGTGCCGAAGAGCCGGCCGTAGATTCGGGCCACCTTCTCGCCGCGGGTGCCCGAGGCGCGCCCGTAGGGTGCGTCCGTGACCACGGCGTCCACCTCTATCTCTCCTATCGAGAGCGGCACCTCGCCGATGTCCGACTGGAAAAGGCGTGCTTCGGTGATCCCGTAGTGCTGCAGGTTCTGGCGCGCCCCCTCGACCATGGTCCATTCGAGGTCCGAGCCGGCGACTCGCATGCCCATGAGGCCGGCCTCGATGAGGATGCCGCCCGTTCCGCAGAACGGGTCCAGGACCCGGCCGCCGTTGGGCACGCGCGATAGGTTGACCAGGGCCCGGGCCAGCTTCGGGTGGAGCGTTATCGGGGAGAAGAACGGCCGCTTCGCCGGCCTGCGCCCGTCTATGGCGCGCTTGTCCTGCTCGATGAGGGTGAGGCCCAGGTGCGCCTTGTCCGAGACGAAGACGCGGACCTGGATGTCCGGCCGGGTCAGGTTTATCTTGTGGCGCTCGCCGAGGACGCCGCCCAGCAGTTTTTCGAGGGCGACCTTCTCCGGTCCGCTAAGGGAAGAGCCGATATTACGTACGCGCAGGCACACGGAACCGTCGCCCAGCCGGACCGACCGGAGCATTTCTTCGGCTATCTCGACCGGGCAGGAGAACAGGTGCTTGTGGATCGCATGGGTGTAGGCCAGCCGCTCCAGCGGAAAGTCGCGCCTTCTAGGCAGCTCGAGGCCCAGTAGGCCCGGCTCTGAAAGGAATCGCCGGCAGTCGGGGTCCACGGCCGCGCCGACGGCCTCGGCCTCGGCCGCGGGAAGCGTCGGATGCTCGCCGGAGAGCTCGAAAAGAAGGCGCATCGGAACTCTCCTAGAGCTTCTCCTTGCGTCCGCTGGCGTCCCGGCGGTACTTGCCGAACTCCGGCAGTCGTGCCACCTTGCGCGCGTCGAGCACCGGGCCCTCGACGCAGATGTGGAGGCCGCCCATCGCGCAAGAGTCGCAGATGCCGATGCCGCATTTCATGTAGCGCTCCAGCGAAAGCTGGACCGGGGCGGACTGGCACTGCGCCAGCGAGGCCGTGATCCGCATCATCATCTCCGGGCCGCAGGAGTATATCTGGGTGTATTTGTTGCGGTTGAGCAATTCGTAGGCCGCGTCCGTTGCGAATCCCTTGCGGCCGGCCGTCCCGTCGTCGGTTGTGACGACCACTTCTGCGCCCGTTCTTTTCATCCGGTCCACGAAGAGCAGCTCCGACTCGGTCTTGGCGCCGATGACCACGCTGGGCCGGGGCCAGCGCCGGGCCAGCTTCTCAACCAGCGGCGCCAGGCAGGCGATTCCGGTCCCGCCGGCGACGACCAGGCATTTGCCGTTTTGGTGGCGGAAGCCGTGGCCGTAGGGGCCGCGGATGCCGATTCTGTCTCCCGGGCGGAGTCTGACGAGCTTGCGCGTCGATTCGCCCTTGGCGTGCACGGCAATGCCCTTGACCGCGCCGATGTCGCAGAGGCTCATCGGTATCTCGTCCACGCCCGGTATCCAGACCATGACATACTGCCCGGGCTTTGCCTTCGTGCTGTCCTTCCAGCGCAGGGTGGTGACCAGGGGCGTCTCGCGGCTGGTCCCGCAGACGGTCACGATGCGCGGGCGCTGCAGCGCGCGGCGGTCGGTCATTCACGGCCCTCCGTGTGCCTTTCCGGTCATTGAGCGGGCGGATTTGTAATGATGGGAGGAAAGGAAGCGGGAGAGCTCCCGGGAAAGGTGGGTGAAGGTCCGGTCGCGCTTTTTGTACACGACGCTCCCGACCTGCAGGGCCGCGGCGCCGGCCAAGAGGTATTCCGCGGCGTCGTCTCCGCTGGAGATGCCGCCCATGCCGATTATGGGTATCTTGACAGCCTCGAAGAGGTCGTACACGCAGGCGATGCCGACCGGTCTTATGCCGGGCCCGCTGTAGCCGCCCGAGCCGTGGCTCAGGACGGGCCGGCCCAGCTCCAGGTCGATGGCCATGCCCTTGAGCGTGTTGATGGCAACGACTGCATCAGCGCCACCGGATTCGGCCGCTTTGCCTATTGCGGCTATGGACGCGACATTGGGGGTGAGCTTTACGAAGACCGGTATCTTCACGGCGGCCTTGACCGCAGCGGTGATCTTTTTGGTGATGCCGGGGTCCTGGCCCAGCTGGGCGCCGTACCCCTTGGCGTGGGGGCAGCTGAGGTTGAGCTCCAGGGCGGAGACCCCGTAGCTTTCCATCTTGCGCGCCAATTTGACGAACTCGCGCTCGTCGGCGCCAAAAATCGAGCCGATGACCGGCTTTCCGGGCTGGAGGGCTTCCTCGATCTCCTCCTTGTAGGCCTCGATGCCCGGGTTGGGCAATCCCATGGCGTTTATGAATCCGGCCGGGACCTCGACGATGGTCGGGTTCGGGTAGCCCGGCCGGGGCTCCGTTCCGATGGACTTGGTGACGACGGCGCCGGCACCGGCCCGAAGGGCCCTGGCCAGCGTGGCCCCGGTCTCGCCCCATATCCCGGAGGCAAGGATGAACGGGTTCTGCAGCCTGAGTCCCGCGATATCGACGGTGAGCTCCGCCATCGAAGTCGAAAGGGCTTGCCGGGTTAAAAGCGTTTGGAGCCGCCCGAGGGAAAGCTTTTTCTCCCGCCACGCGTTTGGGCCTTTCGAAGGGTAGCAGCAGCATAACAGGAGTGACGATGATGGTCGAGATACCCAAGGATTTACGATACTCCAAGACCCACGAGTGGGCCCGTAACGAAAAAGGCAGCGTCCGCGTCGGCCTCAGCGACTTCGCCCAAGGCGAGCTGAGCGACATCGTCTTCGTGGAATTGCCCAAGCCCGCAACGGAGCTCACCCAGGGCAAGGAGATGGGCGTCATCGAGTCCGTGAAATCGGCCTCGGACCTTTACGCGCCCGTTTCCGGCACCGTGCTCGAGATAAACGACAAGCTCTCCAAGAACCCCGAGCTGGTCAACAAGTCGCCCTACGGCGACGGCTGGCTCGTCGTCATCAAGCCCAAGGCCGTCGACGAGCTCAGGAACCTGATGGACCACGGCGCTTACGAGAAACATATCAAGGAAACGAAGCACTGATTTTGACGGGCGGGGAGCCGGCAAGCCGGGTAGCCCGCAAGCCGGGGGGTGAGCCGGCGGCCGGATAACCGGCGAGCCGGAAGACCGGCCATTGGCCGGTCCTCCTTCTCGGTAGCGACTCCGGTCGCTCCCGAGCCGGAGACCTGGAACCCCGGGTTACCGGTTCCCCGGCTTACCCGTCCTTCAAGCTAGTTTTTCCGGACATGCTTCCCGTCTTGAGCAGTTGATGCACTTTCCGGGCCGGTTGTGGTTTCGGTGGACCTCGCCCGACTTGATTCTTTCGCGCATCTCCTGCATCTTGAAGATGACGAGCATCCGCGTCTCCGGGTCGTAGGTGACCTTGTCCTCGCGCTCGCTGTAGCGTATGAGCCCGTAAGGCGGCGGCTTCCCGTAGATCTCCTCGACCAGCACTAGGTAGGCGCCCAGCTGGAGCACGTGCGAAAACAGCGAGCCCCTCGGGGTGCGCCCGGTCTTGATCTCGACCGGGATGTGCTCCCCGTCCACGAGGAGGATGATGTCCGGCCGGCCCCGGAGGCCGAGCTTTTCGGAAACGAGCATCCCGGGCGTGTCCGTGCCCTTGGCGTGGAGCGTGTCCACGTACTCCACGGTCGATTTGGCGTCGATGCCCTGGCTTTTCTTGGAGGCGGCGGCCCGGGAGCGCTTCCGAAGCGAGCTGTAGAAGAAGAGCGAGGCCCCGATGAGCCAGGCCAGGGCGAGTATCTCGAGGAACCGGGCGACGAGCGGGTCGACTATGAGTGCCAGCGAGATGCCGGCGATGGTCATGATGGCCGCCACCATCCCGAATACCATGATGAGGCTCTCGTAGCGCGTCCTCTCCTCCTTCAGGGGAATGGTCTCCGACCGGTAGAGGAAGAACGCGGCGGCCAGAAGCCAGATGAGCGAAACCACGGTGAGGAGCCGGGCGAAGAGGTCCGAATAGGAGAACGGGAGCAGCGTTATCCCGACCATGCCCAGTATCGTTGAAACGACCGCGAACCACAGAACGCCCACTTCGGACTGCCGGGCAGAGGCGTCCTCCAGCCGGGCGCTCTCCAGCGCCTCGCCGGCGGCGCGGTGCTTCTCCTCTCCGGCCAGGACATTGGGCCCCTGCGCCTCCTGGCCCTCGCGGTCGAGCCACCAGCTCAGCGGGCAGTAGCCGTACCGGTCCAGCTCGCTGGCCGAGATGATCTCCAGCGGGGCGGCGTCCTCCATCGGTTGAGGATTTGGCGGGGGGATAATAAGGGTATTGTCGCAAGAATCGAGGGTGAAGCGGGCGGCGGGCAGCGGACAGCGGGCGGCGTTCGTACGCCGTACGCCGTCCGCAGAACGCTGCCCGCTGGCAATTTGCCCTATTTCCCTTTGCCCGCCGGGACCGCTTCGGCCTCGGGCACGTCGTCCTCTTCGGCCTCGTCGCCCTCGTCCGCCTCGTCGTCCTCGTCCTTCTCGTCGCTGTCCTCGTCCGATTCGGCCGACTCGTCGTCGCCGGCCTTGGCGTCCTCGTCCTTCTCGTCGCCCTCGTCTTCCTCGCCGCCCTCTTCCTCGGTGTCTTCCTCGGCGCCGTCTTCTTCCTCGTCGCCCTCGTCCTTCTCGTCGCCCTCGTTCTCCTCGTCGTCTCCGCCTGCGACGGCCACGGGAACGGCCACCGCCGGCTGCGGTTTTGCGCCCCTGCGCCTGGAGACCGCTATCACGAGGACGGCCAGAAGGATCACGAGCAGGAGCAGGCCCAGCGCCGAGTACATGAGGTAGGTTTTCGACATGTCCGTGGACGGGGCGGCCGGCTTGGCCTTTGTGACCGTAAGCCCGGTCTCCTGCCAGGCCAGCACCTGCACGCCAGTGGAGGCCACGCGCTGGCCCTTGTTCGAGGTCACGTTCATCGTGTAGTTGCCTACCGGGACCGTGAGCGAGAACCGGCCCGCCGGGTCCACGGTCGTCGTGTACGGGATGGCAAAGGGCGTGTTCGTCAGCTGGAGCGTCACCGTGGCGTTGGTGAGCGGCAGGCCCTTGTAGTTGGTCACCACGCCCGAGACGGTCCCGGTGGCCCCGACGATGGTCACGAAGACATCCAGCGTGGCGTTGGTCGTACCTATGGTCGCCTTGACATAGCCGCTGCCGTCCCAGTTCTGCGCCGTGAACAGGCCGTCGACGTTGATTCTGCCGACGGTCGTGTTCCACAGGGCGCCGAGGCCCGGGATGGTGTTGTTGTATCGGTCCTTGGCGAACGCCCCGAACTGCGTCTGCGTCCCGGCCACCACGGTGAGGTCGGCGATGGTGATGAAGACGTGGTCCAGCTCGCCGGGCAGGATGGAAACGGACGATGAGCCGGACACGAGGCCTATAGTGGCCCTGACCGTGCCCGCGCCCGAGGCGGTCTGGGCGGTGAACCTGCCCGCGGAGGTCACGGTCCCGGCGGTGGTGGTCCAGTTGAACGAAAGGCCCGGGATGGGGTTCATGTACTGGTCGAAGCCGGCGGCGGTGAAGTTCTGGACCGTTCCGGCCGTGACGTTGATCGAGCCGGGCGTGACCACGACGAGATCGAGCTGGTCGGGGATGATGGCCACGGCGACCGCTCCGGTGACGCCGCCTATGGTGGCGTGGAGGTAGCCGAAGGCGCCGGCCACGGTTTGGGCGTCGAAGAGGCCGGCGCTTGTCACGGAGCCGACGTCGGTGGACCAGTTGAACGAAAGGCCCGGTATGGCGTTGTCGTAGGCATCGAGGCCCGTGGCCGTGAAGGAGTACTGTTTGCCGGCCGTGGCCGAAAGGCTGGCCGGCGACAGGTCGATATGGTCCAGCGCCGCGGGCACGATGTAAACGGACGAATCGCCGCTGACCAGGCCTATTGCGGCCCGGACATAGCCCCAGACCGAGGCGGTGGTTTGCGCAGTGAAGAGGCCGGGGGCGGTGACGCTGCCGACGCCGGTGGTCCAGTTGAACGAGAGGCCCGGTATGGTGTTGTTGTACTGGTCGTAGCCCTTGGCCGAGAATGTTTGGGTGGCGTTGGCGGTCACGCTCACGGTGAAGGGCGAGACCCGTATCATCGTCAGCTGGTCCGGGATGATGGCGACCATCACGGTCCCGGTCACGGTCCCTATCGTGGCCTTCACGAAGCCTATCACGCCGGCATTGTTCTGGGCGTCGAAGAGGCCGAGGGCGCTCACGTTGCCGACGGTGGTGGTCCAGTTGTAGGCGAGGCCCGGTATGGCGTTGTTGTAGGCGTCGCGGCCTGTCGGCGTGAACGAGTACTGCATTCCGGCGGTGGCGTTGAGGCTTGCCGGGTCCAGGTCGACATGGTCCAGCGCCGCCGGGATGATGTACACCGCGGCGTCGCCGCTCACGAGGCCTATCGTGGCCCTGACATAGCCCCAGACCGAGGCTGTAGTTTGGGCGGTGAAAGAGCCCGAGGCGCTCACTGCGCCGACGGTCGTGGTCCAGTTGAACGAAAGGCCTCCTATGAGGTTGCTGTACCGGTCGTAGCCTGCGGCAGTGAACGCTTGCGTGGTCCCGGCGGTCACGCTGACGGATGCGGGCGTGACAACCATCAGGTTGAGCTGGTCGGGTATGATGGCGACGACGACCGCGCCTTTAACGGCTCCGATGGTGGCGTTCAGGACCCCGAACACGTTGGCCAGGGTCTGCGCCGTGAAGACGCCCGAGGCGGTGACGGTCCCGACGCTCGAGCTCCAGTTGTAGGTCAAGCCCGGTATGGCGTTGTTGTAGACATCACGGCCCGTGGGCGTGAAGGAGTACTGCATGCCGGCTGTGGCGTTGAGCTGCGCCGGGAACATGTCTATGTGGTCCAGCGCCGCGGGGATTATGTAAACGGCCGCATCGTCGACGACCGATCCGATCGTGGCCCGCACGTAGCCCCAAACGGACGCCATGGTTTGGGCGGTGAGGGTCCCGCCGGCCATGGAGCCGATGCTGGTGGTCCAGTTGAAGGTCAGGCCCGGAATGGAGTTGTTGTACTGGTCGTAGCCCGCCGCGGAGAACGCCTGGGCGGTTCCGGCCGTCACGCTGACCGTGCCGGGCGTCACGACGATCACGGTGAGCTGATCGGGGATGATGGCGGTCTTGACCGAGCCGGTAACGGTGCCGATGGTGGCGTTGACGTAGCCGGAAACGCCGGCCAGTGTCTGGGCGGTGAACACGCCCGCCGAGGTAACGGTCCCGACGGTTGCGGTCCAGTTGAAGGAGAGGCCCGGGATGGCGTTGTTGTAGCGGTCGCGGCCGGTTGCCGAGAACGAATACGGTTTGCCTGCGGTGGCACTGAGCACCGACGGCGACAGGTCGGTGTGGTCCAATGCCGCGGGGATGATGTATATGTCCGAATCGCCGCCGACCAGGCCGATGGTCGCCCGTACATAGCCCCAAACGGAGGCGGTGGTCTGCGCGGTCAGAAGGCCCGCGGAGGTGATGGTGCCTATACTGGCGGTCCAGTTGAACGAAAGGCCGGGTATGGTGTTGTTGTACTGGTCGTAGCCTGCCGCGCTGAGGGACTGGGTCGTGCCGGCCGTGACGCTGACCGCAACGGGAGAGACGCGTATGACGGCGAGCTGGTCGGGGATGATCGCGGTCTTGACCGAGCCGGTGACGGTGCCGATGGTGGCGTTGACGTAGCCCGAGACGCCGGCAAGGGTCTGGGCGGTGAAGACCCCGGAGGTGGTCACGGCGCCGACGGTGGTGGTCCAATTGAAGGAGAGGCCCGGTATGGCGTTGTTGTAGCGGTCCCGGCCGGTGGGCGTGAAGGAGTACGGTTTGCCGGCGGTGGCGTTCAGGACCGACGGCGACATGTCAGTGTGGTCCAGCGCCGCCGGGATTATTGCGACCTGCGAGTAGCCGTTGACGACGCCTATGGTGGCCGCGGCGTAGCCCGTCACGCCGGCGAGGGTCTGGGCCGTCAGGGTGCTTCCCGACATGGTGCCGACGCTCGAGCTCCAGTTGAACGATAGTCCGGGTATCTGGTTGCCGTACTGGTCGTAGCCTGCCGCGGAGAAAGTCTGGGTCGCTCCGGCGGCCACGCTGGCCGAGGAGGGCGTCACGGCGATGGCGGCGAGCTGGTCCGGGATCACGGACACGGCGGCCGAGCCCTTGACCGCGCCGATGGTGGCATTGACGAAGCCCGCGGCTCCGGAGGTCGTGGGGGCGGTGTAGATGCCCGAGGCGTTCACGGCGCCCACTGTTGCGGTCCAGTTGAAGGAGAGGCCCGGGATGGCGTTGTTGTACTGGTCCCGTCCGGTGGCCGTCACGGTGTACTGCTTTCCGGCGGTGGCGCTGAAGCTGGTGGGCGACATGTCAATATGGTCGAGCGCGGCCGGTATGATGCTCACGGTGGCGTCCTTGGTGACCACGCCGATGGTGGCCCGGACATAGCCGGTAACGCCGGCCACGGTCTGGGCGGTGAGGAGGCCGGCGGAGCTGACGCTGCCGACGTTGGTGCTCCAGTTGAACGAGAGCCCGGGTATCTGGTTGTTGTACTGGTCGTAGCCGGCTGCGGAGAACGACTGGGTGGCGCCGGCCGCGACGCTGACCGGGGTGGGCGTGACGGATATGGCCGCCAGCTGGTCGGGTATTATGGACACGGAGGCACTGCCGGTCACGGCGCCGATGGTGGCGTTGACGAAGCCGCTGGCGCCTGAGGAAGTCTGGGCGGTGAAGAGGCCGGCGCTCGATACGATGCCGACCGTGGTCGTCCAGTTGAAGGTCAGGCCCGGTATCGCGTTGTTGTAGATGTCGCGGCCCGTGGCCGTCACGGTGTACTGCTTTCCGGCCGTGGCGCTGAAGCTCGCGGGGGACATGTCGATATGGTCAAGCGCCGCGGGAATGATCGAAACGGTGGCGTCCTTGGAGACCACGCCGACGGTGGCGCGGACGTAGCCGGTTACGCCGGCCACGGTCTGGGCGGTGAGGAGGCCGGCGGAGGTGACGCTGCCGACGTTGGTGCTCCAGTTGAACGAAAGTCCGGGTATCTGGTTGTTGTACTGGTCGTAGCCGGCCGCGGAGAACGACTGGGTGGCGCCGGCGGTCACGCTGACCGGGCTGGGGGTCACGGTTATGGCGGCGAGCTGGTCCGGGATGACGGACACGGCGGCGCTTCCGGTGACCGCGCCGATGGTGGCGTTGACGACGCCGCTGACGCCGGAGGCGGTTTGGGCGGTAAGGAGGCCGGCGCTCGATACGGTGCCGACGGTGGTCGTCCAGTTGAAGGTCAGGCCCGGGATGGCGTTGTTGTACTGGTCGCGGCCTGTGGCCGTGACGGCGTACTGCTTTCCGGCGGTGGCGCTGAAGCTGGCCGGCGACATGTCGATGTGGTCCAGGGCAGCCGGGATGATGGAAACGACCGAGTCTCCCTTGACCACGCCGATGGTGGCGCGCACGTACCCGACCACGCCGGACACGGTCTGGGCGGTCAGGAGGCCGGCGGCCGAGACCGTGCCGACGCTGGTGGTCCAGTTGAACGAAAGGCCGGGTATCTGGTTGGAGTACTGGTCGTAGCCGGCGGCGCTGAAGGACTGGGTCGTTCCCGCCGTCACGGACACCGGCGAGGGCGAAACCGTTATCAGGGCGAGCTCGTCCGGGATCACGGCCACCGTGGAGGTGCCGACGACGGCGCCGATGGTGGCCTTCACGTCGCCGTAACCGGGCGTGGTCTGCGCGGTGAACAGGCCGGCGCTCGACACTGTGCCGACGGTGGTCGTCCAGTTGTAGGACAGGCCGGGTATGGCGTTGTTGTAGACGTCGCGGCCCGTCGCAGTGACGGCGTACTGTTTTCCGGCCGTGGCGCTGAAGCTTGCGGGCGACATGTCTATATGGTCCAGCGCCGCCGGGATCACATTGACCCAGGCGTCGGCCGTGACCGCCCCGGAGGCGGCCTGGACATAGCCGCCGACGCCGGCGGTGTTCTGCGCCGTGAGGGTGCTGCCGCTCATGGCGCCCACGTTCGTGGACCAGGTGAAGACCACGCCGGTCACGACGGCGTTGTACTGGTCGTAGGCGACGGCCGAGAACCCCTGGGTCGCTCCGGCGGCGACGTTGGCCGAGGACGGCGTGACGGCGATGTGGGTGACGACGGCCGCGATTATCGTGACCGTGGCCGGGCCGGTGATGGCGCCCGAGGTGGCGTTCACGTAGCCAACGGCTCCGGAAGAAGACTGCGCCGTGAACAGGCCCGCGGTGTCGATGGTGCCGACGGTGGTGGACCAGGTGAACGTCAGGCCCGCGAGGGTGTTGTTGTTGATGTCCTTGCCCGTGGCGGTGAACTGGTACTGGGTGCTGACCACGGCGTTGAGATTTCCCGGCAGCATGTCTATGTGGTGCAGGACCAGGTAGCCGTTGTACATCCAGGTGTCGTACGCGCCGGGCGCAGATTCGACGTTGCCGGCCTGGTCGGTGGCCCGGCTGTAGAACCTGTAGTAGCCGGTGCCGGAGGGGAACGGGAACGAGAAGGTCCAGGGGGAGGCCGTATCCGTCCCGAAGAGCGTGTAGCTGCCCAGGGCGGGCCAGGTGGTGTTGTCGGCGCTGAATGCGTAATAGAGGGCCACGCTTCCCAGGGCGTAGCCGTCCGCGGCGGTGGCGTCAACGGTCATGGCCGAGGAGCTGTTCCAGGAAAGCGCCAAGGCGTTCACGGAGCTCGAGGGCGTCCCGGTGTCGTACCCGGCCATCGCCTGGACGACGTTTGCGGGGGCCATCACATTGCCGGCCCGGTCGGAGGCGTTGGCCTGGAACCGGTAATATCCCTGCCCGCCGGGGAACGTGAAGCCGAAGCTCCAGGGCGAGGCCCAATCCGTTCCGTACTCGGTCCAGGCGCCGAACGAGGCGTTGTCCGAGGAGTACCTGTAGGCCAGCGTCACGTCGCGCACCCCGCTGAGCGCGTCATTGGCGGTCACGCCGACGGTCCGCGGGCTTGCGCCGCCCCAGTAGGGAACAAGGGCATCGACGGAGGCGGTCGGCGGCTCGAAATCGATGGCCACTATGGGCGGGGAAAAGTCCTTGTTGAGCCCGCCGGTTATGCCCTGGCCGGTGGCGCTGGAGTAGGCAGAGTCGCCCAGGCCGTCGCCGTTTGCGTCGGTCCCGTTGTAGTCGCTCCAGTGGTTGCCCGAGGAGGTGGTGTTCCAGTTGTCGGTGCCGTCGTCGTAGGCCTGCCCGCCGTTGTCTATCACATTGTTGTGGTGGAGCGTGTTGCCCGAGGTCCCCGTCAGGAAGAAGCCCTGGCGGTTGGACACGACGCTATTGTAGGTGAGGTCGTTGCCGCTGGACGCCACGACCACGATGCCGTGGATGCCGTCCTTCGCGGTGTTGTTGTGGACCAGGTTCCCGCTGGAGGGGTCTATCCAGATGCCGGCGTTGTTGTTGGTCAGGTTGTTGTTGGAGATAACGGAGTTGTTGACCGTGGAAAGATATATCGCGTAGTAGGAGCAGACGGCGGTGTTTCCGGAGATGTTGAGGTACTGCGAGTTGCGGGCGTACACGCCGGCCCAGCCGTTGGAATACAGGGTGTTGTTGAGCACGAGGCCGTTTTGGACATTGTTGAGCACTATCGCGGCGTCAGGCGAGTAGAGGAAGTCGAAGACGCCCTTGGCGGCGTCGTGCACGTAGCAGTTCCTTATAATGAAATAGTCCGTGGTGTTGCCAACGTAGATGCCGAAGCTTCGGCCGCTGGCATTGACGGCCAGGTTCTCTATTATCCAGGGGGTCCCGGAGGTCCCGTCGCCGGACAGGACATTGTGTGCGGTGTCGAAGTCGGCGTTGGAATTGATGCGGAACGGGCTGACGGCGGTCAGGCCGGCCGAGGGCGGGACGAACGAGGCGTTGGTCTGGAGGTTGGACGGGGCCTTCGTGAAGCCGAACACCGTCCCGGCCGGGGGGGTCCAGGACGCCGGCGTCATGGCCAGGTCGCTGACCGTCCCGTTGGTGACATTCAGGATGGAGGGCGGCGTGGAGTTGGCCGACACCGTCGGGAAGAAAGTGCCGGTGCCGTAGTCTGTCGTGTCGCCCACGACCTTGTTGGCGAGCACCCTGTAATAATTGGTCACATTGGCAACGACCGTGTCGTTGTGGTAGAAGACGGTACCGGTGGTCTTTCCCGTGGTGCTGTAGGGCGAGGACACGCTGGCCACGGTGGTCCACGGCCCGGCGGGGTCCAGGGCCCTTTGCACTATGTAGAGCGTCTCGGTGGTGGAATTGTCAGTCCAGGATATGTTGGCATATGTCCCGTCCGACAAGGCTCCCAATCCTGTCGGCGGGTAGGGCGCGACCGCGACCACCACGCCGTGCATCATGTCCATCTCCTCGTGGCCCAGAATGTGGCAGTGGTAGACGTACTCCCACCCGTAATTGACCTCGTGGTTGGTGACGGTGACCGGGTTCCCGGCCGGGTCCTTGTATCCTCCCGGGCCTCCCGGCAGGGTGTCGCCGACCGGCACGGTGGGGTCGATGGGCCGGACCATGTCCGGGACCTCGAAGGGGAGCTTCGGGGCGACGGCCCTGATGGCCACGATGGTATCCTGCAGCGGGTCCACCCGGAGCGTCTCCTTCCAGCCCAGCTCGTTGTCGTCGGGCAAGAGCACAGCGTTGTCCCAGGCCACCCGGTTTATGAGCTGGAATGTGTAAAGATGGGTATGTATCGTGTGGGTGTCCACGCCGTTGTGGGTGATCTTCCAAATCTGTGTCCCGTCCCCCAATTCCGGGCTCCTGACTGACAGTGAAGTGGCGATGACGTCCACCGGCGGGCTGGCGAACGGATAGAGCAGGAGCTGCTGCGGGTTGCCGGGCGAAAGCGGCAGCTCTATCCCCAGAAAGCCGCTCATCCTGCCGTATGTGGTGTCGAACGCCTCGCCCTGCTCGTCCTGGATGGCCTTGCGCTGCATGGTGATGTTCTGGGTCGTGCCGTCCAGCGTGGCGAACACGATATTGCTGTCCATGATCCTGACATAGGGGTCAGTCGCGAAGCTCTGGCCGTAGGCGGAATTGTACCTGGAATCCGGCACGATGATGGGCTCCTGCGAGGATTCGAACACGCCCTTCTTGTCAGGGCTGGACGCAAAGGCGGCGTTGAGCGCGTTCAGGTTGTAGGGCGCCGCCGCTGTGCCGTTTCCGACCCTTATTTGCATTATCGTCCGGGTGTTGGGCCCGTAGCCGGGCTGCGTCGGCGGAGTGCCCCCGCCATCCGTCAGGTCCGGGCCGCCCGTGTGGTAGTCGTAGCGCGGGTCGAGGGCGGGAAAAGCGGCCGGGGCGTCGTTGTAGAGTATCAGCGTCTTTCCGGCGTACTGCGAGAAGTCGATGACGACATCGGCCCTCTCGGCCGTCCCGAGCAGCAGGGCATGGTCCTGGACATTGCCCATGTTGAACGTCGTCGGGTCGAGGTTCCAGGTCACAGGCTGTTGGGCTATTTCCGCAGGGGCCGGCAGGAACCCTCCCTCGGTGCCGATCTGGATGAAGCTGGGGCCGGCGGTGGCGGGGTCTGGGGCGCCTCCTTCGCGTCCGTCGGTGGGCCAGGTCGCCGGGTAGCCGTCGGTCGGGACGGCGGGGACCATCTTCACCTCGGTGTTCGTCCGGCCGTCGGAGGTGGTCACGGCCGGGTCGGCGACATAAAGCTGCAGGTTGAAGAAGCGGTCGTTTGCGGCATTGAGTATCCGGAAGCGGGTGGCCTGGGGCTGGACATCGACATACGGGTAGACGGCCCCGTTCACGGTCGGGGTGTCCATGTAGGCCTCCATGGCCATGGAGTTGTCGGGCACTCCGGGGATCTTCGGCGGCTCCCAGGATGCATTGACCGGGTCGTAGTACGGGTTCGCCACGGGGCCGTTGGTCACGTCCGTGGGCGGCCAGAACCACGGGCCGTAGTGCCACCGGCCGAAGGCGTTCATGCCGTCAATGTCGTACGGGTTCTGGTTGGGCATGTAAACATGCGGCAACCACAGGTCGCCGGTCTGGGGGCCGGCGGACGCGTTGGAGCCCCAGGCCCAGGTCGGGTCTTGGTAGGGCATGGTTGCTGCATCGACGAAGGTCTTGTCCTGGATGACCAGGGGAATGCCATAGGTGTACAGGCCTCCGGCGTTGGGCAGGATGCCGGCGTTTATCAGTTCCTGCTCGACGTTGTCAGTCAGCAGGAAGCCGGCCGCCTCTCCCGCATAAACATTCAGCCTGGTTATTCCCAGGGCGTGGTCGTGATAGAACATGAGCCTGGCGCTTTGCTGATTTGTATAATAGAATGTCAACGAACCGTTCCCCGGATTGTTCGAGGCATCCCAGGCGGGCGGCGTGACAATGCCGACCGTGTTGGCGACAACGGTCCCATTCACGAACCACATGTCCGGCACATATGCGACGCTGACGCCCTTTGGGTACTGCGTGGTCTCGTTGGCGGGCGTCGTCCACTGGTGGGGCGTGCCGTCGCTTATCCAGGGGGTCACGCCGCCGTGGAGGTGGAGCGTGGCGCGGTTTTGGGTGTAGTTCTCCTTCATCATCGGGTCGCTCAGGCTGTCCAGCGGGCCCATGCCCGCGCCCATGAGCGTCGTGTCAACGGGCAAGAACAGGTTCCCGTCGCTTCCGGTCGGGAGCAGGTTGGTGAACTTGATGCGCGTGGGCACGTCCCGCTGGGCGATGATGGTCGGCCCCAGGTAGCGGGGGCTGTCCACGCCGTAAGCCTGCGTGCCGTTGCCAAAGAGGATGTTGGAACCGTTGGGATTTTTCAGGGTTACATGCTTGCTGACGGCGGCGTTGGCCGCCGTCTCGAGCTGTACGTAGCCATAGAGCAGGGTCGGCGGCAGGTCCGTGTGCAGCTTCTGGGTGTACTTGACCAGCCCTATCTCGTAATAGTCGCAGCCGGGGAACGTTGTCGTGTCCGCGACAGCGACCGGAATGTAGTTGCCCAGGTTGTTGGCGCCGGAGGGCCCCAGGCCGGGCAGCGAATCTATGAACTTGCGTATGCCTCCGCTCAGGGTGCCGCCGATGTCGGCCGAGGCCGCCGCGCCCGTGCCGGTGCTGTCGGAGATGAAGACCACCGGGGCGCTGTACCCGGAGCCTCCGTTCGTGATGGTTATCGCAGTTATCGCGCCTGCGACCACGGTCGCGGTGGCCGTGGCTCCGGTGCCGGTCCCGAACGCGTCGTATATCGTGATGTTGGGCGAGGTGTAGTCGGCGCCTCCGGCGTCGACCGTCACGGTCGTCACCGCGCCCGTGGGAACGGGGCTGTTGGCCCAGTTGGGGTATGGGCCGAAATAGTGGGGAACGGTCCCCGGGGCCATCGAGCCGTAATAGGCCATGTTCTGCACCGGGATGGCCGACAGGTTCGGGGCCGAAAAGGCGCCCGCGCCAGCATCTTTCACGACGAGAATGTCGAATCCGGCGGAGGCAACGAACGTGCCTGCCAGGAAGACCGCTATCACTTTTGCCATCAGGTTCTTCTGCTTGCTCGCTTTTCGTATCATTCCACCATCTCCGTTGCGATTCACTGTCGTCAAGGACCCCGAATTGCTTATAAAAGCGTATGTGTAATTTCTTTATACATCCCGCATCGATTTACTGCATGTCCGGGAGCATTCCCCGGGGCCCGGAAATGGATGGAATGGACCCTTCAAAAGATGGCTTTCAGGCCCCGAACTTCTCCGACCGCCCGGCGAGGTCCAGAAGAATCGGCAAAAGGTCCAGGCCCCGAAGCCGCCCCAGCCCGCCCCGGGCGCAGGCTATCTCGTCGAATGTCCGGACCCGGTCGGCCCGGACGCCCTTTCCATATATGGCCAGGGGGACCGGATCTCCGGTGTGGTCCTTGACGCAGCAGGGGGTCGAGTGGTCCGCTGTCAGGGCGAGGAAGGCGCCTTCCGGAAGGGCCTTCTTGACGATCGCCATTGCCGCGTCCAGCCGCCGGACCACTGCCGCCTTTCCCTTCGGGTCGCCGTCGTGGCCGCACAGGTCCGCCGCCTTTATGTTGACGAACACGAGGTCGTATTTGTCCAACGCCGACACGGCCGCGGCCGTCTTGGCTTTCATGTCGGTATCGAGGCCGCCAGTGGCCCCCTTCACATCGATAATGTCCATGCCCGAGACGCGGCAGATGCCCTTGACCAGCGCCACCCCGGCGATGGCCGCCGTCTTGATCCCGAACCGTTCCAGAAACGACGGCATGTGAGGCATGATTCCGGCGCCCCTAGGGAGCACGATGTTGGCTGGAAGTTCTCCGGCTTTCACGCGGGTTCTATTCACCGGATGGTCCTTCAGGATATCGTATGACCGTTTGACGAAGGCGTTCACGACGCGAGCGGTGAGCGCCGCTTCGGGCGCCTTCGGAGCGCACTCGTGCGGCTTGACCCCTTCTTGGTGCGGGTCCGAATCCGTGACCAGCGGCGAGAGCCCCGGCGCTCGGAGCAGCAGCACGCCCCGGTGCTCCGTGCCTTCCTTGAAATAGACCTTGACGCCCTCGAACTCCCAGTTGTCGAGGGCCCTGGCGAGCTCAACCGTGCCATCGCGGATGCGCCCGGCCCGTCGGTCCAGTATCGTCATGTCGGCAGAAACGGTCGAGAAATTGCAGCGGAAGGCGACATCCCCTGGCCGCACCTCCATCCCGACGCCCATGGCCTCGAACGGCCCGCGGCCGGTGTAGACCTTGAACGGGTCATGGCCGAACAGGGCAAGGTGCGCCGTGTCCGAGCCGGGCCGGACGCCGGGCGCGATGATGTCGATTATGCCGCAGGCGCCGTTGCGGGCGAAGTGGTTCAGCGAGGGGCGCGCGGCCGACTGGAGCGGCGTTTTGTTCCCGAATCCTGGCACGGGCCTGTCCCCGAGGCCATCGCACACCACGATAAGTATCTTCTCCGGCAAGCGCTCACCACCCGATAGCGGTCATCAGGGCCAGCGCCAGCAGAGTGGCGGCCCCGATGGAGAGGATATTGACCCGGTCCTTATTCAACATTCCGCGGTTCTCGAGCGTGGCGCCCAGCAGGCTGTCTATCTGGCAACCCGCAAATCCCATGGTCAACGGTATGACGATGAACCAGACAGGGAAGCCGGAGAGCTGGCCAGAGAACAGCAGGAGCACCATCCAGCCGACTATTGATGTATATGCTGCCGCGGCCAGGGCCGCCGAGGTCCCGAGGGCCGACACCCCGCCGTTCGTCCCGGGCTTGCAGGGCTTTCCGGTGGTTATCATGAATGTCCTGCTAGAAAGTACTCCAAGCTCCGAGGCGATCGTGTCCGATGCGGCGGCGCTTATCGCGGTCAGATAAAGGACAGCAGCCACATTCTTGGGGAATGTCGACAGCCACGGGTTCTCGAAGCTGAGCATTGCCACGACCATCGGCACCCAGCCGTTGGCAAGCACACTCGCAAACCCGCGTGTGCCCCCCTTGGGCTCGGCGGCCCCCAGATCGTTCTTGAGCGAGTATTTGTAGCGCGTGGCAGCGAAGGCCGTGATGAGGAATATCAGAAGCATGATGAGCCAGAGCAGGCTGCCGAACAGGCCTATCACCAGGCCCAGGATGAAACCAAGCAGCGAGCCTAGGTGGTCAAGTATCTTACGAATGTAAGTGAGGCCGGCCAGCAGGACGCAGGCCGCCACCACTACGACCGTGTTCACCAGGTCCGGCGTCGTCATCCGGGTTTCACGGCTTCTTCAAGTTGGAGACCGTCTCGAGCTGGCTGATTACGTTCCATATCAGAGTCCGGCCATGAAGGGGTATATTGGGGTCGTTGGCCAGTTCGTCAAGAATGAACGATGCGCTCGCCGCCCGTACGTCAAGGGCGTCCTTTTGACCTAACAGGAGGTCCTTAGCCTCTTTGGCGCCTCTGCGGATATTCCGGGGGACGGAGGTATCCTCCGCCAGCTGATCCAGAACCTCCGTGATTTGCTTCACTTTCACGTCCGATTCCACGGGTCTCCCTCCAATGCTTCATGCTTAGCGCACCACAGTAATGCACCCCGATTTAAGCCTTTCGTGCGCGGATTTGGTATGTATGGATTGGCGTCGGTGACTCAAATGGTACTTGTTGGGACACTTGCTTTTGGCCCAACATACTATTCTCACGATGGTTCCGAACTACAAAAATCGAATCGAAATGCCCTCAAGACCAAATGTCTGGGATATAAGTATAAATATCCACAAAGGCTGTCCTCGAATCCGCGGGCCCGTAGCCTAGCAGGATAGAGCACCGGCCTTCTAGGAAACCGGCAAATGCCGGGCGGAGATAGCCGGGGGTCTCGGGTTCGAATCCCGACGGGCCCGCTCAGTTCAAAGTTACCATCGTGCCGGTCTTGGTCCTCGGAAAACAGTGGTTCTGTCCCAGAAAAGATTTAAATGCCCTGAGGCAATGCAGAGCGGAAGTATGCCAGGGGCGGCGCGGGCGGTTGCCGACCCGCGCGGAAGGAGAATCACGGATGAAGCGAAGCTCAAGAGCGTGGAAGAAGCGAGGAAAGCAGAGATGGAAGTGGCGCAAGAAGAAGATGCGCCGCCGGAAGAGGGACCAGAAGCGGCAGCAGGCCTGAGGCTGATTCCGCCAAGGGTGCGTCCCCCAGCGCGCCCGTGGCCGCATCCGTGGGGGCATGGGGTAGTGGCATCCTTACGGGCTCCAGTTACGATGTAAATCCATCGGAAATGGTCTCCGGCGTCCGGGGATGACTGGAAACGGGTAGACTGGATGGCTTGCCATCTGGAGAAACTGGAGCGAGGACCCGGACATCCAGCCAGAGACCGAGGATACCCGTCGACCTGGGTTCAAATCCCAGTGCCCCCACAGGGTCATTCGCTGAGCAGGAGCCCCCGCTCCAAAAGAGATATATAAGACTCGCATGGATTTGAGTCACTGGTGGTATCCTTGACATTTGGAAAAAGCGCCACGGCGCTCGTAGCGTTGTTGATCCTAGTCTCGGCGGCTGCGGCCTCATCTGGCCTCAAGCAGGACAAGTTCTCGGACGGAACGTCGGGCGCGTTTATCACTTTCCCCGAGAAGGGCGGTTCGGATTCAAACCTTTCCATAGACCTTCCCCGCCATATCACGGTCAACTCAGCGTCGCTCGATCTCGAGGGCCGGCCCAAATCATATGCCTCTGCGTCGGGGTCTATAGACTTCCTTAACCCGGGTGGCTCGATGGCCCATAGCGGCACCATCGCCAGCCTGCCCCCCTCGGGAAAACCCGTCGGCTTTGAGACAAACAACATCACCCTCGATGCAGGGCTTCAAAAGAGCGACGACCGCCGGACTCCCGCCAAGGCCCCCAACTCCGTTCCCTACCACCTGTTCGAGTTTGACATGACCGAGGTGCAGCCGGACAACTTCGACTTCATGTGGGAGGGCATCGGCAACATCTACCCCAGCTCCGGAAACGCCTACTCCACCGCCGAGCTCTATCTCTACAACTGCGCCACCGGGGCCTGGGACAAAACGGACGGCTACGCCCTCGCCGGACAGGCTAGCACCGACACGCTCCTGTGGTCGCACGTCAGTTCGGGTGCGTCGGGATATCCAGACGGCCGTGGCTACTTGTGCTTCATGGTTACCGTACCGTTGCCCGTTGCGGCCCAGTACACCGGCTACCTGGAGACGGACTACGCGGCGCTGTGGTACAACGGCACGCGCGTCCTGTACCCCGAGAATGTCAAGCTGGACCTCAAAGGCGACGGGAGCGTGGAATGGCAAAAGTCCGGCCGGCTCAGGGGCGCGGCTAATTTCACGGGGAACCCATTCGTTTCTGCCCTCCAGTCCATACTAGACGCGGCCCCGACCCCGACAGTCAAATTACCGCTGAAGTTCACATCGACCAAAGGTGGCATCCTGTATGTTTCGAACCTGAGCATCGATTATGATATGCGTAACTTCCCGCCAGAAACGAACGGCACCATCCCTCCGCTCCAGATGGACGAGGACACGAATGCCACGGCCCTGCTGGACCTTTGGGACTGGTTCCGAGACGACGCCGGGGTCGCCGCGCTGTCGTTCTCCTTGGTGTCCAAGGGGGACATCTCCAAGCTGGACGCCGCAATCAACCCGGACGGCCACCACGTCGATTTCCAGACCAGGACCGCCGACTGGTACGGCACCCTCCGGTTCCGGGTGCGCGCCTCCGACATCGAGGACCTCCACGCCGACATCGATTTCAATGTCACCGTTCTTCCGGTCAACGACCCGCCGAAGCTCAAAGGCGCAGGTACGCTGGTGGCCTACCAGGGCGTCCTGTTCGAGTACGCCTTCAGCGCCACGGACGTCGATTCCACCACGGACCCGGAGGAGACGCTCTCATTCAGCGCCAACTCGACCCTGCTCGGGCTGGACGCCGAGACCGGCTCCGCCAGCTTCACCCCGGGAAACGCCAATGTCGGGACGCACCTTTTCAACGTCACCGTGACCGACCATTACGGCGCCAAGGATACCCGCAACTTCACGCTGAGGGTAGAGAACGTCAATGACCGCCCATCCATCGATCCGGTTGAGGACCAGACCGCGCTGGAGGACCAACCGTTCGTGCTGCAGATAATGGCCTCGGACCCCGATACCGCGATCGGGATGGACGAGCTCTCGTTCGAGGACAACAGCCCGCTGTTTTCCATCGCCCGGAACGGGACGATAGCGTTCACGCCAGCGAACAAGGACGTCGGCGAGCACCCGGTGTCCGTCTCCGTCACGGACCTCGGGGGCCTGAAGGCATTCGCCAACTTCACCATCACCGTCGTCAACACGAACGATCAGCCGCGGCTTTTGGCATTAACGGACCAGACCGTCGAGGAAGACAAGAACCTCTCCGCGAGGGCCGTTGCATCAGACGAGGACACCGGAGACGTCCTGACATTCACTACGGACGACCCGCTCGTGAAGATAAACGCCACCGGCTGGTTGACCTTCAAGCCGAGGCAGCAGGAGGTCGGGACCCGGCGGGTGAACGTCACGGTAACGGACACAGCTGGCGCCAGCGCCACCGCATCGTTCAACATCACGGTGCTCAACGTCAACGACCCGCCCCGGGAGGTGCGCATCATGGCGCCGGCCAACAACACGTCGTTCAAGCAAGGCACGGAGATAGGCTTCAGCGGCAACGCCACGGACGACGACGGCGACGCGCTGGACTTCACCTGGTACTCCGGCAGCGAGGTCATCGGGACAGGCGCGTCTTTCAGCACGAAGGGGCTCAAGCCCGGCATTCATTTTGTGACGCTCAAGGCCACCGACGGCTCGGGACAGGTGGCCTCGGCGCCGATACAGATAACGGTGGTGAAGAAGGCCGTTTCGCCGGGCGGGTCTAAAGGATTCGTTCCCGGCATGGAGCTTCTGGCGCTCGGGGGCGCACTCGCCCTGGCTTGCCTGGTGTCTTGGATGAGACGGAGATAGCTGTCCCGCGGGCCGATTCGCCCGGGAGCCACCTTTTCCCCGTACGCGGCATCGCCGTTTCGGGCCGCTCATAGGGGGGGTCCAGTTCGACCCGGCGGTCCGCCACCACGACCACCGGTCCGCCGGCCCGCCTGACGGCGGGACGGGCTTTCACGGACCTGGCCTTCCATCTTCGCGCCGCCACCGCCAGCAGGAAATTGAAAACCAGCACGGTGGCCGTTCCGGCCGCGGCAATGGTCGGACGGTCCGGCTCCGGGGCCGCGTATGGGATGTCCACCTCCGTGGCCGCCTTTTCCGCAAGGTCGTCGAAGCCCACGGTCGCGAAGGCCCGGTGGACGCCGCCGCCCCGGACGACCCACAGGAACAACCCCGTGGTGTTGTTTCCGGGCCGGGCCACGATGCTTCGGCCCTTTTCGATCGTTTCGTGCTCCCCGTCGATTATCGAGACGGTGGCCATCCCGGGAAGCTCGCCGGTGTTCTGGAGCACCAGCACCAGCACGAGCTCCTGCTCGGACGAGCCCGACCGGGCATCCTTGAAATCCGGGTCCACGCTGAATCCGGCTATCCTGATATTCGCCGGGGCGAGCCGGTGCCCGACCATCCTCGGGACGAGGCAGACGGCCTCATCGGCCCTTGCGGAGAAGACGTGGACGGCGTCGCCCGGGCCCGGGATGGTCACAAAGACCTCCAGACGGTCCGACTCGCCCGCCGGGATGTCGAACGGAGGGCTGCTTGCCAGCGAGAGGTTCCCGTCGCAGAAATCGACCCGGATGCCTTCCACGGGCGAGTTGCCGACGTTCACCACCACCGCCGACATGGTCACCCGGTCGCCGACGCGAACGTCCTCGGGGAGGCGCAGCTTCTCGACCTCCACCTGCGGGCGGGATCTCAACACCGTCACGACGACGGAGGCCTGGACCTCCCCGTCCATCACCGCCTCCACGGTCCGCGTCTCCTTTTCGGAGGAGATGGATGGCAGCGTCCAGCCCAGCCCCGCCTGGGCCGACCCTCCCGCCAGAATGCCGATGCCCGTCAGCCGGCCAATTGCCGCCGGCGCCCCGCCGGCCGGGTCCTCCGCTTGGAACCGCACCTCCAGGCCGGTGACGTCCACCCTTCCGGCGTTGACCATCCGGGCCGAAAGGACCACCTCCCGGCCCTCGTACTGCATCGCCGGCGAGACGGAAAGGCAGACGACCGCCACGCCCGCGACGCGAAGTACCGTCAGGTTCGCCCCTGGCAGGACATCGCGTTCGGGGTGCTGGCCGTCCATCCCCGCCGAGAGGTTATGCCGGCCGGCCGCCGTCTTGTCGGTCAAATTCCAGGCGAATTGGACGCAAAGCGAGCCGCCGGGCGCCACCGCCCGGTCGACGGCTATCGCGGCCAGGGCATCGTATCCATCGAAGAACCCGACCGTGAAGTTTGCCTGCGGCAGTTTGCCCGAGTTGGCGATCGTGGCGGTGAGGCCGACGCAGGCGACGTCGCCCTTGGCCACTATGATGGTTTCGGGTAAGACCTCGAACGAGGCCACTTTCAGGTCCTCGCTCGGGAGCCGGAAGGCGATCCACCCGGTCGTCTTGCGGGTGCCCACCAGGTCGGCCATTGTCCCGGTCACGACGTGGTCGCCCTCGGCGACCGCCTCCGGTCCGAAGACGGCCGAAAACTTGACATGTTCGCGCGTGCCGGCCCTGACCGCTCCCCGGCCACTGCCGAGAAAGGCATCCCCGTCCAGCCAGAAATCCACCTTCGCCTCGCCGTCTCGGTTGCCGAAATTCTCCACCGCCGCGTAGATCGTGAGCTCGGTGCGGCCTATCACGGCCCGGGAGCGGTCGGCGAAGACCTGGGTCAGCCGAAGATCGGAGCTGCGGACCGGGAGGCAGGGGACCGAAACGACCGTCCGGTTGTCCTCGTCGGGGCCGTTCTGGACTGTGACCGCGACCTCGTATTCCCCGTATGATTCAGGGGTCCAGCAGTAGCTGTACCGGGCGGAATCGGGCGATCTGGACCTGTACAGCGGCCCGAACTCCCGTCCGTCCATTCTCATACCGTTTATGTCCAGAAGAATCGTCGTGTTGGGGCTGTCCGGCCTGCCTTCGGCAACAGCGACGCTTGCCGCGATCGTCAGGGGCCCGCCGGTGAGATTGGCGCCGGTACGGGTGACCTCGGCGCCGCTGCCGTCCAGGACCCGGAGGTCGACCTCGAAGTCGGGCGTCCCGGAGGCGCCGGATGCTGCCGGCGACGGCAGGATGGCGCCGGATGCCAGCAGACCTAGTGCCAATACGAGCGATCCCGCCGAGCGCGTCTTCACGTTCATGGACCCCCTGAAAGCCGCTCAGGTCATTCTTCCGTGCCGTGGCTATATCTATACTTTGGTTCACATGTAAGCGGCCTTTCATCGGCTTTATATATACTCCAGCCGATTCGGAAACGGGGGGCCGGAAGGGGATGAAGATAAAGGTCGTAAAGGCGAAGCGCTCGAGGATAGGCACCGTCGATTTCGACAACCTGGGGTTCGGCGACTATTTCTCGGACCACATGCTCTCCATGGAATACGCCAAGGGGACCTGGTCGCCGCCGGTGATAATGCCCTATGGCAAATTCCCGGTCTATCCGTCGCTTTGCAGCCTCCACTACGCCCAGATCATCTTCGAGGGCATGAAGGCCTTCCGCGGCGCCGGCGGGATAGTCCTCTTCCGGCCGCGCAAGTACCTCGAGCGGCTGAACCGCTCTGCCGCCCGTTTGTGCATCCCGCAGGTCGACATCGACGAGCTCCTCGACTGGCTCGTCCAGCTCGTGAAGCTGGACCAGAAATGGGTCCCGAAGAAGGAGGGCACGAGCCTGTACATCCGGCCGTTCATCTTCGGCTCGGGCAACTTCCTCGGCGTGCGGTCCTCGGACACGTTCCGGCTGCTTATTATCACGTCGCCGGTGGGCGCCTTCTACAAGGTGGGCTTCAACCCGGTGAAGCTGTGCACGCCCGGCGGGTACATCCGGGCGGCGGTGGGCGGCCTGGGCGCGGCCAAGACCCCCGCAAACTACGCCGCCAGCCTGCTCCCTGCGGAAGAGGCGAAGAAGAAAGGCTTCCAGCAAGTACTATGGTTGGACGCCAAAGAGAATCGTTATATCGAGGAATCGGGCGCGATGAACGTCATGTTCGTGATAGGCGACGAGATCGTGACGGCCCCGCTGGGCGGGACGATCCTGCCGGGCGTGACGAGAGAGACCGTTATCGAGCTGGCGCGCTCGTGGGGCCTGAAGGTGAGCGAAAGGCCGTACACCATAGACGAGGTCATCGCCGCCTCGAAGGCCGGCATGCTCAAGGAGGCCTTCGGCACGGGGACCGCCGCCGTCATCTCGCCCATCGGCGAGATAGCGCACAACGGTGCATCGATAACGCTCAACGGCGGAAAGACGGGGCCGCTCTCGCAGAGGCTTTTCGACGAGATAACGGCCATACAGTACGGGAAGAAGCCCGATAGGTTCGGGTGGGTCATGAAGCTGTGAGAGCGACGAAGTAAACATGTTAACATGTCAACAGGTCAACACCGCAGAAGACCGGCTTTCAGCCGGTCTTCTTGGCCGAGACGAGCAAAGCTCGTCTACGGAGTGAAGTAAACAAGTTGACCGTTAACAAGTTAACAAGTTGCCTCGGACGATGGGGTGTCGCCTGATTCTGATTTGTCAGTAGTCCCAGTACGGATGGTCCGTTCGTTATTATTCATTTAGTACTTCTTGGCGTATCGCCTGCCGGCCAGAGCCGGAGGCGGAACGGCCATCCCCGGCATGGGCGGTCGACGAAGCCACAACCCGAGACCCCGTGATTGTCTGCGCGCAATCTGCACTGCCGTGCGCGAGCCCGTGAAGGAGCGTCAACAGGCGCTCCTTTAGGCAAGGAAGAGCCGGCAGGAGCCGGCTCTTCCGGGGAGGGCCCATGTTCAGTGTGCCCGAGCGAGCGCCACGACGTCATAATCGGTCTTTCGTCAACCAAGCGGGGTCCTGCCCGTCCGATACATTCGCAGTCCGTTCACATTCCGAAAAAATATCCGGGACCGCCGGAGGGTTTCGGCGGCCCTGTTTTTATCGAAGCAGCGTTACTTGCTCCCGGCCCTAGTTTTCCTCCTCTGTCACTGGCGTCGCCTCTTCGGGCTCCTTCTCGTTCTTCGGGGTGGCCGGTGTTTCGGTCGAGCCCCCCTTCCTGCCCTTTCCGCGCATCGCCATCGCCCCGCCTGCGGCCGCAACCACCACGACGACAATGACCACTATGAGCAGCACCGGCATCATCGGGAACGCCGCATTCCGGTTGACTGTCTTTTCGACGGTCCTGGTGTTCCCGGCCGGGTCCGTCACGGTCACGGTTATCTTGTTTTGGCCCTCGGACAGCGGGACCGTCGCCGAGTATTTTCCCTGGGCGTCCACGGCCACCGGCTTGCCGTTCACAAGTACCGTGGAGCCGGGCTCGACCGTACCGGTCACATGGGCCGACGTTTCAGTGGTGTCCCCGCCCTCCGTTATCTTGACGACCGGCTCCGGGACGGTGGTCTTGACGGTTGTGTTGGCGTCCGGCGTCGCAGGCGCGGCCTCGTAGTTTCCGGCAACGTCCGTCCCGCGCAGGTAGAACGAGTAGGCGCCGTCGGACGCCGCCTCGAACGTCACCGGCGAGGCCGTGATGTTGCCGGGCTGCAGCTGGAAGGCGCCGCCGTTGAGGCTATACCAGAGCTCGAGCTTTGCCAGGCCGGAAACGTTGTCGGCGGCGGTGAACGCAAGCGACAGCCTCCTCGTTTTCGAGTAGGCCCCGGGCGCCGTCATCGAGGACGAAGGCGGCGTCATGTCCAGCTTGATCGTGTAGTCGGCGCTGGTCCCAAGGTTCCCGGCCAGGTCGGCTATCCGGAACCGTATCTTGTTCTGGTCGGCAGAGTCCCTGTTGAATGGTACGTTGGCCGCGGTAATGGTCTGAACCGCGTTCGTCCCGGCCGTGCCGGTCACGGTCGCCGCCATCCAGCCGCTCCAGGTGGTCCCGCCGTCGGTCGAATACTGGTAGAACGCTCCGGTCACGTTCAGGCCGGAGAGAAGATCGCTCACCTGGACGGTAACGCTGGGCGTCGTGGACTGGTTGAACCAGGTCGATGGCGATATGGCGGTCCAGCCGGCCGGCGCCGCCAGGTCGATAAGTATGGTGTAGTCGTTGCTGACCCCGGTATTGCCCGCCAGGTCGGTCATCCTGAACCTTATCTTGTTCAGCGTCGCCGAGTCCTGATTGAACGGTACTCCGGACGCGGTCAGCGTCTGGGCGCCGGTCGTCCCGTCGGTCCCGGTCATGGGCGCCTCGATCCAGTCGCTCCAGGTCGCCCCGATGTCAGTTGTGAACTGGTACTGGGCGTTGGAGACCTTGAGCCCCGACATGGCGTCGCTTCCCATCACCGTTACGGTCGGGGTCCTCGACTGGTTGAACCAGCCCGAGGGCGCCATGTTTGTCCAGCCCGCCGGGGCCACCGTGTCAATCTTCACGATGTAGTCCTCGCTGGTCCCGGCGTTCCCGGCTGTGTCCGATACCCGGAACCTTATCATGTTCAGGGTCCCCGAGTCCCCGTTGAACTGCACATCGGCCGCGGTGACGGTCTGCGCGTCATTCGCCCCGTCGATCCCGGTTACAGTGGCCGGCGCCCAGTCGCTCCAGCTGATCCCGCCGTCGGTCGAGAACTGATACGACGCCGTGTCAACGCCCAGCCCTGCCGTCAGGTCCAGGGCGTTGACCGTGACGGTCGGCGTCTTTGATAGGTTGTGCCACCCGGCTGGCGTCATTGATGCCCACGAGCCGGGCGCTGTCGTGTCCACCTTTATCACATAGTCGGCGCTCGTCCCGGCGTTCCCGGCTGTGTCCGAAATCCGGAACCGTATCTTGTTCCCCGCCGAGGAATCAGCGCCGAAGGGCACGTTGGCCGCGGTGACTGTCTGCACGTCCGTGGTCCCGTCCGTGCCGGAGACAGCGGCAGCCGCCCAGTCGCTCCAGGAGGCGCCGCCATCCTTGGAATATTGGTACTGGACGCTGGCCACCGAGAGCCCGGAGGTGTCGTCCTTGACCGTTACCGTGACCGTGGGGGTCTTGGTGGCGGTGACCCAGCCGGCCGGGGCAAGGCCCGCCCAGCCGGCGGGCGAGGCCGTATCTATCATTATCGTGTAGGCCGGGCTGGTGCCGGTGACGCCGGCCATGTCGTCCATCCTGAACTCGATCTTGTTCAGCGTCCCCGAGTCGAGGTTGAAAGGCACCCCGGTCGCGGTCAGCATCTCGATCGAGGTCGTCCCATCCGCTCCTGTGGCCGTGGCCGCCAGCCAGGCGCTCCAGGTGGTCCCGCCGTCGGTGGAGTAGCGGTACTCGCCGTCGCTGACGTCCAATCCCGCGGTCAGGTCCCGGACCTTTATCGTGACGGTCGGCGTCTTCGAGGCGTTGAACCAGCCTGCGGGCGTTGTTTCGGTCCAGCTCCCGGGCGGGGTGTTGTCGACCTTCATGGTGTACTCCGGGCTTGTGCCGTAGTTCAGGGCGATATCCGCTATCTTGAACATTATCTTGTTGAGGGTTGCGGAGTCCTGGTCGAACGGCACGTTCGTGGCGGTTATGGTCTCCACGCCGGTCGACCCGTCGACGCCGCTGACCGTGGCCGGCGCCCAGAGGGACCAGGTGGCGCCCCCGTCGGTCGAGTAGCAGTATTGGGCCGAACCGGCCTTGAGGCCGGAGGTGACATCCTGGACCGAGACCGTGACGGTCGGGGCCTGCGAGCTGGTGTGCCATCCTGACGGGCCTGCGTTCGCCCAGCCGCCGGGCATCACGGTGTCTATCTGGATGGTGTATGGCTTGCTGGTGCCCATGCTACCGGCGAGGTCGGAGATCTCGAAGATTATCTGGTTCTGGGTCCCGGAATCCTGGTTGAACGGCACCTTGGTGGCGGTGACGGTCTCGGCCGCGGTCGACCCGTCCTTGCCGGACACGGAGGCGGAGGCCCACTTGGACCAGGATTTGCCGCCATCGGTCGAGTACTGATAGTAGGCCGAGCCGACCGAGAGGCCAGAGGTGGCATCCTGGGCGGAAATGGTCACGTCCGGCGTCTGCGAGGCGAAGGTCCACCCGGACGGGTTGATGTTCGCCCAGTTCCCGGGCGCATTGGTGTCAATCTGTATCGTGTAGGATTTGCTGGTGCCGGTGCTGCCCGCGAGGTCGTTTATCTTGAATTGAATCAGGTTCATTGACGCGGAATCCTGGTTGAACGGCACCTTGGTGGCGGTGACGGTCTCGGCCGCGGTCGACCCGTCCTTGCCGGACACGGAGGCGGAGGCCCACTTGGACCAGGATTTGCCGCCGTCGGTCGAGTACTGGTAGTAGGCCGAGCCGACCGAAAGGCCCGAGGTGGCGTCCTGGACGGAAATGGTCACATCCGGCGTCTGCGAGGCGGAGGTCCACCCGGACGGGTTGATGTTCGCCCAGTTCCCGGGCGCATTGGTGTCTATCTGTATCGTGTAGGCCGTGCTGGTGCCGGTATAGCCAACCATGTCGGATATCTCGAACTGGATAAGGTTCAACGACCCGGAGTCCTGGTTGAAGGGCACCTTGGTGGCGGTGATGGTCTCGGCCGCCGTGGTCCCGTCCGACCCCGAGACCGAGGCGGCGGTCCACTTGGACCAGGATTTTCCGCCGTCGGTCGAATACTGGTAGTAGGCCGAGCCGACCGAAAGGCCCGAGGTGGCGTCCCGGACCGAGATGGGCACGGTCGGCGTCTGGGATGCGGTGTACCATCCGGACGGGCTGATCCCCGTCCAGCTCCCGGGCGCGTCCGTGTCCACGGTGATGGTGTCGGTGGCCAGATCGCTGCCCGGCATGGTCGTCCCGTCGCTGAAAGCGATGTTGCCGGCCGCCAGTGCAATGTCTATCTGGTCCCCGTCGGAGACAGTGCCGCTGGTCATTATCACGATGCCCCACTGGTAGCTCCCGGAGACCTTGGTCGGGACGAACTCGCTTCCATCGGCGAACGTTATCTGGGCCTGGTCGCCCTTCCAGGAGCAGCTCTCCATCTTCAGGGGCGTGTCGGAGGCGTCGGGCAGATCATCGTCGGTCCCGTCATCGCGCCAGACGCCCACGCCGGATGTCGAGCTGTCCGTGGACAGGTCGGCAAGATCGTCGGTGGAGAAGCCCTTGCCGCTGAAATCGAGATATATGGAGATCAGGCTGTCCGTGCTGTCGGTATCGCTCGAGGCGGCGAAACCGATGACGGGGATGGGTGTGCCGGAGCCGTCTATAATCTCGCCCTTCCAGGTCCACGGGTCACAGCTGCCCGTCGTGACGGACGCCTGGGCAGCCGGGAGGCAGAGCACCAGTACCGCCATCAATGCCAGCAATCCCGAAGATACACCCAGCGAAAGAATCGGTCTGTCGAATCCCAAGGCACGTGTTCTGTAATGACTGTCCATTCACTATACCCCATCATCGTTTTCCATCCTGTCTTATATATATTATTGTTGGACCAATCCCTTAATTACTCTGTATGCCCGCGTATAATGACCGGAGCGGCGGCAACCATGACATGCATGTGCAATTGGTACCCTTGATAAGCTATTCGAAAGTCGTACTATATTCATTATATAACCCTATTATCTTAGCTATATCATGGCTAGGGAAAATGGCACTGATCGTTACTCGGACGATTCATATCATATCCCATCGGCAAGGGAAGCTGCGCGGACGCAACATCTGATGTATGCCCGTGTTCGTCCAGGAATGGCGCCCGCCGCAAATTCGAGAAAATCCATTGTCTTGACGGCCAATCTGCTGATCGCGGCCGCGATTGCAGGATCGTGCCGGGATGACGGTCCGGACATGTTCCTGCTTCTGCCCCTGTCCATGCTGATGTACACGAAGCTGGTACATGACAAGATCCTGGATAATTTCGTCCGCGGGAAATTGTTCGGCTTCATCCAAGCCAATCCAGGCGAGGATTGCACCACGCTCATGCTCAATCTGGACCTGCCCCACGGGACCCTCTTGTACCATCTGGGCAGGCTCGAGCGCGAGGAGCTAGTGACGTCCCGGGCGGACGGCCTGCACAAGAGGTACTATCCGGCCAACACATCGATACCGGAGCCCGGTCCCAGCCGGCTCACCGGCTCCCAGGAGACCGTATACGGGTTGATATGCGGCGAACCGGGAATCTCCCAGATAGACATGGCAATGAAACTGGGCGTGAGCACCGTCGCCGTCACCTACCATCTCGATGCACTCCTCGAAAAGGAAGTGATATCCCGGAAAAGAATCGGATTGAGATTCCGCTATTATCCGAACGGTTCGGGCGATCCTGGGAATGTCGAGGTAGATCCTACCATCACTCCGCCGGGATAGTCTACCGCAACCCCAGCGAGTACCGCTCTTCCGTGATGCCCCGCCGCCCCCAGGCATCGTGCGTCTTGTGCGCCGTCCTGCGGAACCCCGCCCGCTCGTAGACGCGGCGCGCCGCGTCCAGCTCGCTCGTGGTCCACAAAAAGACGGTGCGATATCCGGCTCCCCGTGCGAATCTCAGTGCCTTCCTCACGAGCCGTTTTCCCAGGCCCTTCCGCCGAAAGGCCGGCGCCACCAAAAACCACCGGAGCTGGGCGCTGGTGCGGGAGTGATGGACAATTGCGACGGAGCCGATGATGCGGCCCCGCCTCTTGACGAGCCACAACCGGTCCCGGGCTGCGTCGTACCTTCGCGCCATCCGCTCCAGTCCGGCGGCGACATAGGCTTCGAACCGCCGGTCGTAGCGCCACTCATACTTGTACAATTCGCCGTGCAGCCGGACGACCGCGCCCAGGTCTTTCGGCCCCAAAACCCCTTTTCCCGGCCCCACCGGCCTCGAACCGGCCCCCCTCTTCACTTTCCCGCACCCTCGTGCAACGACGCGTACAACTTTGGGTCCCAGCCGTCGCTTCGGCAGAAATGCTCGAAGAACCCGTCGGGGAGCTTTATCGGCTTTTTAGAGCTTTTGAGCTCGCGGTTTCGCAAATGCTCGGCAAAAACGGCGAGCGCGCCGCGGGCCAGCGAGGACCAGCGGCTCTTTTCCAGTATCTTTTTGAGCATCTTGGCCCCGACGGCCGCGGTCGACTTGCGCGTCTTCCCGGTGACGTCTTCCAAATCGAGCTCGATGCCGACGGATGCGTCCGGCTGCGGCTCGCCGGTGACGTCAAGATAGTCCACCTTGTCGGGCGAGGTCTTGAGCACGTAATTGGTGAAAGGCTCCCCGGCCTGTCTGACGGTGATGCAGAGCTTCTGGTGGCCCAGGATGGGCAATATGTTGTCCAAATCGACGATGTTGTGGATGCCCAGCCTCTCGCTGCGGATGCGGGTGTGCGGGTTCACCTGGCCCTGCAGAAATACGCGGGCCATGCGCGTGCCAGTTTCCACCGTTTCGTACTCGCTCCCGGCCTCGCGGATGAATGTCAGCCTTTCAAGGAAATGGTGCATGGCGCCCCGCAATGTTATCATCTTCCCGTTGGCCTCGCGTCCCTGGTGGGCTATCATGTCGTCGAGGAAGATGTCCGGCGCGTAGAACCGGCCCAAGCATTGCGTCAGGAGCTCTTCGGACCGTTTCGGTGTAAGGCTCCCGTGGCGGAAGACCCGGTGCATCTGGTCGTAGTGCTCCCAGTTCTGGTCCTCGATGAGCCCCTGGGCGTCCATTTCGTTGTAGAACTCGGTGGCAAAATGGGGCGTCGCCACGGGGAATGCGGCGTTGAGCATGCCCAGCCGGCGGGCGTATTCGGGGAACATGAGTATCTCTCGTTCGTTGTGGGCGGAGAGGCCGCACACGAAGGTCCCGCCGGCGATGGCGTGGTTGCGGCGCAGGATGCGGATGGCCTCCAATTGGGATTCGGGCGTTATGCCCTTCTTGGTGGAGCCCAGGTCGCCCTCGGCCGGGCTCTCCAGGCCGAGGCAGTAGCCGGTTACCCCGGCACGCACCATCTTTTCCGCCGTTTTCGGGAACCGGGCTATCATGTCGGCGCGCACCATCGCGGTGAACTCGATGTCCATGTCGGCGTCGATGAGCAGATCGCAGAGGCGGTCCGTCAGTTTCGGGGCGCCCATGAAGTGCGGGTCGCCGAAGAGCATGACCATCGGCTCCCGGTGGTGCATGTCGTAGACCTGCTTTATCTCCTCGATGACATGCTCGGGCCGGCGGTGGCGCTGGCGCGACCGGGACATCAGCGGCTCGCAGCAGAAGGTGCATTTCCCCCAGCACCCCCTCGAGGTGTGGACCTGGTCGCGGTGCAGGCCCCAGCGCTTGAGCGACAGCCCGCACTCGTTCCCGGCGCGAAGGTGGCGGGCCGGGAAAGGCAGCGTGTCCAGGTCCTGGACGAACGGCCGCCGCGGGTTCTTTACCGCGCCGCCCTTTTCGTCCCGGTAGATGACGCCTGCGACCCCGTCCGGGTCCCCCTTCTGCACGAGCTCGCGCATGGTGAGCTCCGCTTCTCCGACGGCCACCATGTCCACGTCCTCGGAGAGCATCCGCTCCTCCATGGCGTTGGGATGGAAGCCCCCGACGATGGTCCGGACGCCGGGCTGGGCTTTTTTCGCACGCTTGATATAGTCCAGCCCGGTGTAGTGCTCGGTGGCGCTCATGGTCACGCCGAAAAGGTCCGGCCTAAACTCGGCGATGTGCTCCTCTATCGGCCGGCGGTCGAACTCGTAGTTGACGATGCTGACATCCTCGACCACATCCAGGATGCTTGCGGCGATATATTCCAGATTGAGGGCCACGGGCGCAAACAGGAATCCCCAGCCGGTACGAGTGCGCGGCCTCACCAGCATTATCCGGCGGAAGGCCAATCAGCCGCCTCCTTTCATATTGCCGCCATTGCCGCCACCGCCATTCCCTCCGTCCCCGTTGCCGCCGCCGTTCCCGCCGCCGCCGTTCCCGCCATTCCCTCCATTGCCCGCTTTTGCCTCGGCCACGATCTTCACATATTTCACCGGGTCCCAGCCGTCGGCCGCGGCGTAATTTTCGAAGAAATCGTCCGGGATGCTTAGCTTCTTCCCGTGGCCCACAGCTACCCGCCGCGCCTTCCGGCTGGTCGTCGTACCGTTCCCATTGTTTATCCGGCTCTTCTCCTTCTGGTCCAGATACGCCGAGAACATGCCCAGCGCGCTTTTGGCCAGCGAGCGCCATCGGCTCTGCCTCAGGATGCGCGAGACCATTATGCCCGCAAAGCGGCCCCGGCTCTTTTCGAGGACCTTCAAATCCTCCATCTCGAGCTCGATGTTGATGGTGGCGTCGTCGTGGGGCTCGGGGCAGATGTCCAGGTAATGCACCCGGTCGGAGCCGGTCTTCACGACGAAATGGGCGAAAGCTTTCCCCTGATACACCAGCCTCGCCTGCAATTTCTGGTCGCCCATGACGGAGAGCATCGCCTCGAGATCGATGACGTTGTGGATGCCTATCTTCTCGGTCCGTATGCGCGTGTAGGGCTGGACCTGCGCCGTCAGGAATACGGAGCCGAAGTACAGGCTTTCCTCGGGCTGGTAGTCGCCGCCGGCGTTCATGATGAAGTCGAAGCGGTCCCAGAAATGCTCGAAAGCCTCCTTGATCGTCATCTTGCGCCCGCCGCGCTCGCGGCACTGGTAGGCTATCATGTCGTCGAGCAGGATGTCCAGGGCGTAGAAACGGCCCAGGCAGCCCGTCAGCAGCTCCTCGAGCTCGCGGGCCGAGAGCCGGTCGTGGCGGAACACGAGGTGCATCTGGTCGTAGAGGGTCCAGTCATGCTCGGTGATGAGGCCCTGGGCGTCCAGCTCGTGGTAGAACTCGCTCCCCGCCTGCGGGGTCGCGATGGCGAACGCGGCATTCGTCATCCCGAGATTTCGGGCGTACTCGGGAAAGAGAAGTATCTCCTCCTTCGTCTGGCCCGGAAGCCCGATGACAAAAGTTCCCCCGGCCACCGCGTGATTCTGCCTAAGATTCCGCACGGCCCTCCGCTGCAACACGTTGGAGATCTCCTTCTTGGTGCTGCCCAGGTCCCCTTCGTGGGGCGTCTCGATCCCCATGCAGTAGCCGATGATGCCGGCCTGCACCATCTTCTCGACGGTTTTCGGGTTGCGGGCGACGGTATCCGCCCGGAGCATCGCGGTGAAGATGATGTCGTAATCGGCGTCTATCAACATGTCGCACAACCTGTCGACCAGCGCCGGCTTGCCCATGAAGTGCGGGTCGCCCCAGATGCAGATGAGAGGCTCGCGGTGGTGCAGTTCGTACACGGCCTTGACCTCGGCCATTATGTTTTCAGCTGTCCGGAACCTTTGCCTCGACCCCGACATCGAGGGCTCGCAGCAGAAGGTGCACTTCCCCCAGCAGCCGCGAGAGGTATGGATCTGGTCCCGGTGGCGCTCGCCTTTTTTCGTCCACATGGAGCACTCGTCGCCCACCCGCAGGTGACGGGCCGGGAAGCGCAGCTCGTCGAGGTCGGCGACGCACTCCCGCGGGGCGTTGTGGACTATCTTTCCTTCCTTCCTGTGACTGAGGCCCAGAATGCCGTCGGCCCCCCCGTTCCGAATCAGCTCGCGGGCCGTGACCTCCGCTTCGCCGCGGCAGACGATATCGACCTGTGGCATGGCCATGAGCTCGTCGGGGATGGCAGTCGGGTGGTAGCCGCCAACGATCGTAGTACATCCTTCTTTCTTGGCCTTCGCGCACAGCTCCAGCCCGGAGATGTGGTCCGTGGCGCTCATTGTCACGCCGAAGAGGTCCGGCCGGAAATCACGGATGCACTCCTCGATGGGCGTCTTGTCGAATTCCTGATTGACGATGCGGACTTCGCAAATATCCTCGATGGCGGCGGCCACATATTCCAGGTTCACCGCCAGCGGGGCCCACATGTAGCCCCAGCCGCACCGGCTCTTTGGCCGGACGAGCATGGCCCGCTCAAAGCCCAGGGAAAGACACCGCCATTGAACGGTGAGAATCGAGCGGATATTTCAATATGTTGGCGGGGAACGGGTGAGCCGGCAAGCCGGTGGACCGGAACCCCGAGTTACCGGCTCCCCGGCTTACCGGCTCTCCGGCTTTCTCCCCGGCTTACCGGCTCTCCGGCTCCCCGGCTCACCCGTCCGTCCGTCAAGCCGTACACGTTTATAATCCCCTCAACGCATACTTGTCAACACGGTGGTCCCTTCATGAAGCTGCTCCCGGCCGTGGTGGCCATGTTGTTCGTCGGCACCTGCCTCGTTCCATTGGCATTCGCCGTCCCATCCGACAATGATGATATCAAAAGCCCGGCGCCCGCAGGCGCCTCTTCCCGCGCCGAGCCCGAGCTCAACGGCACCGGAAACCACGAGCGCTCCGCCGTCTACGATTTCTCCAACACGTTCATGTTCTCGCGCTGGTCCGTGGTCATGGAAACGGACAAGGCCATGCTCATGAAGAACCTCCAGTTCACGAGCGACGCCTGGGCTTCTCCGGGCCCGTTCCCGGACGATCTGGGCCGCGCCGGCCTGGTCGCCGTTTGGGACACCATCGACAACCGTGCCATCGTTCTGGGCGGCTACAACTGGAACTCGGGCATGCCCGACCGCCTCTACGACCAGCCGGTGTTTTCCTACGATCCGTCGTCCAATACCTGGGCGAACCTGAGCACCTCCAGGGTCCCCGCCGGAGCGGCCGGCGCCTGGGACCCTGTGGACGGTTGTGTCCTAGTCTGCGGCGGCACCGACAGCGCCAGCGGCCGCACCGGCGTGCGCAACCAGACCTGGGCCTTCTTTCCTCGGAATGCGACCTGGCAGCGGCTGGCCGATATGCCCCAGGCTCGTCACGGCCAGAGCGCGGTGTGGGACCCGGACGAAAAACTGTTTTTGGTCTTCGGCGGGACCGACGGGACCGATTATTACAACGACGTCCGGTCCTACGACTACTCAAAGAACCTCTGGACCAACCTGACGGTCGTATCAGACGAGTACCCGCTCACGCGGGCCTACACGAGCGCCGTGTGGAACCCGCTGAAGCGGGAGATGCTCATCCACGGAGGGCTGAACGCCGGCATCACCTTCCTGAGCACCTGGGCGTACAGCTTTCGCAACGCCACCTGGGTCCACCGCACGAGCGCCCCCTTCGCCCGCTACGTCCACACCGCCGGCTTTGACGCCGAGCGCGGCGTGATGACCGTGTTCGGCGCCGGAGAGAACGATTACACGGACACCTGGAGCTACGAGGTCGCATCGGATTCGTGGGCGCCGAACAGAATGCTTCCCGGCGCCCTCAGGACCGCTGCCGCCGGCGTCTTCGACCCGGTCTCCGGGCGCCTGCTCGTGTTCGGAGGCCGCGACACCGCCGGCGACTGCCTCAACGAGACAAGGGCCCTCACCCTTGGCTCGATGTCCGGGACCTATTTCTCGCCGGGCTACATGCAGCCGCCGCCGCTCGAGTTCGGCGCCGACTTCCATTCCGTCGAAAAGATAACCTGGGCCTCGGACCTCCCGGCCCGGACGAGCCTCTCGCTCAAAACACGCGCCAGCGACGACAACGTCACCTGGGGCTCCTGGGAGGACGTGACCAACGGCGGGAAGCCCTTCGCCCAGGGCACGTTCCTGCAGTGGAACATGACCTTCACGGCTTCACCGGACCTGCTCTCGACGCCCGTCCTGACCGGAGTGAGATTCGAGTACACGGTCAACAAGAGGCCGGTGGCTTCCGTCGGAAACGACCTCTCGGCCTTCAAGCGCCAGCCGGTGCAGCTTTCGGGCGGCGGCTCCGACCCGGACGGGGACCCTTTGGCCTACAAGTGGAACCGGACGACCCCGATGGCCGGGACCTTCGACATTGACGAGCTCCAGTTCCCAACCTACACGCCCGCTGCCTCTGGCGTCCACATCCTGGCGCTGGTGCTCAACGACTCCTACGACCCTAGCGCGCCCGTCCTCGTCAGGGTGACGGCCGTCAACCGCCCGCCGACGGCGATGGCCGGGCTCGACAGCACCGGTTACCGCGGGGAGTTCGTCAACCTCTACGGGGACGCCTCGGACCCGGACCAGGACGCGCTTTTTGTCAACTGGACCCAGCTCGAGGGGCCTCCCGTCGCGATAACCCCCCCAAACGCCCTTAATGCCTCCTTCCTGCCGCCCCGGTCGGGAAATTACACTTTCAAGCTCGAGGCGAGCGACGGCGAGGACACCGCTTCGGCCACGGTCAACGTCTCCGTACAGAACAGGCAGCCGGTGGCCCGGCTCGAGGCGACCCCGGCGCGCTCCGGCATCAACGAGCGCATCAATTTCTCGGCCAACCTCTCCTACGATCCCGACGGCAATGTAACGAAATACCTCATCGATTTCGGCGACGGCAACAACACCGGATGGACGACGAAGCCGGCGATAGGCTACTACTACACGGCGCCCGGCGTCTACAACGCCAGCGCGCGGGTGATGGACGATGAAGGCCAGCTGTCCGAGCTTGCTCCCTACGTTACCATCACGGTCGCCAACGCGCTTCCGGTCGTCAATATTTCCGTGACGCCGGGTTCGGGCGACTTCCGGACCGTTTTCCGATTCACCGTGGCCTCATCGTCGTACGACCCGGACGGCAGCATCGTCTCCTATGCCTGGAGGTTCGGAGACGGGGCCACGGACAGCGGCTCCTCCGTCTCGCACAACTACTCCCGTCCGGGGACATACATCGTCGTCCTGAGGGCGACGGACGACCTGGGCGGGTTCACCGAGGGCAACCTTTCGGTCACCGTGGGCAACCTGGCGCCCGAGATAGTCTCGACCGAGCCGGCCAGGCTCCTGGTCATCAAGCTGGGCGCCCAGGCCCTCTTTTCAGTGAGCGCCCGCGACCCCGATGGCGGCCTCCTGAGCTATTCGTGGAAGATAGACAACCAGACCGCCGGCATCACCTCCCCGAACTTCACCTACAAGCCGACCGCCACGGGCGAGCGCAAGATCACCGTCACCGTATCCGACAGTGAATCGTCCGTATCCTACGAGTGGGGCGTGAGCGTACGGCCGAAGAGCGGAACGCCCGGCGACGACGGCGGGTTCCCGGCCGCCACGGCGGCCATCCTCGCGGCCGTGGTGGCGATGGTAGTGGTCATCGTCTACCTGGTGAGGAAGAAAAAGTAGGACGGGCAATGACGGGCAATGACGGGCAATACGGGGGACGACGACTGTATCCGTCCCCGCATTGCCCGTTTCACAGATCACCCCGATTCCCCGAATTGCCCGATTGCCCGTTTTCCCCGTCAGCCTATCGGCGCGTATATCTCGGTCAGCAGCTTCTCCTCGGGCACCTTCCCCGGCTCGTTTGGATAGACCTCGCGGATCGGGCCGGAGACCTTCTTGCCGTTTTGGCCGACCCACTCGAAGAGCTTCATGTAGGCGCCGCCGACGTCCTTGTAGGCGCCTTCATGGACTATCCTGGCCATCTTCCCGCCGGGCAAGGTGTAGCATTTGAACTCGCCCTTTCCCCGCGTTTTTTTGGAAACGGGCACCACGACCTCGAGGTCCGCCGTGCCGTCGGCGTTTGCCTTCGTAGCTTCCTCGGGCGTCATCTCGTGGCACACGAACGCCGGAGGGCCGGCCAATGCGACGCCCTTGGCCACCGCATAACCGCATACCTGCGGTATCATGGCGCCGATGGCGTCGTATCTCCCCTTCTTCCGCATTCCCAGCACTGTCAGTTCGGGCATCTCGACCTCTTTCACTTCCACAATGTTCACCTCAAAAAAGCAACCGGCGCTGTTCTATTTAAGGTCGAAGGGGGGGTGAGTGAAACTGGCGAGCGGACAGCGGACGGCGGACAGGGGACGACGGTCCGGATGCAGAAACCCTTATCTAAACCCAAGAGCATCAATTCCGCGTGCAGCTCACCCGCAAGCACAAGCTCGTGGCCATCATTTCCGTGCTGCTGGTGGCCGGCGGCTCGGCCGCGTGGTACTCGGTCGCGGTCTCGCAGTCCCGCGCCGTGGCACTCATCGGGTTCGACCCGGACCGGGCCTACGCCGACTGCTCCTACCTATGTAATATAGGTCCTCGCACGCCCGGCTCGCCCGAGGACGAGGAAGGGGCCGCCTACGTCGAGGGAAAGTTCAAGGAGGCCGGGCTTGCGAACGTCCACACAGAGCAGCACGAGCTTACAACATTCCACGTCAACAGCGCGGCGCTCTCCCTGCTTTCGCTCCAGCTCCGGGGCGACATACGTAGAGACTACGTGCATATCACGGATTTTATACTGTATCAGTACTCCGGCTCGACAAGCGGCACGGTCCGCTACGAGATCGTCGATGCCGGCAACGGCACCGAGGAGGCGTTCTCGGGCGTGGACGCCGCCGGCAAGGCCGTATTATCAACGCAGCAGTGCCTCCCGCTGGCGGCCGAGAAAGGGGCCACGGCCGTCATCGTCCAGAACACCCGGCTTGCGCCCGAGCTGGATTATCCGCCCTATTCGGGCGGGCTCTACGGCTCGGACCAGAACGGCGACAGCATCCCGTACCCGGACGCGAACCCCGACGCGGTCATCCCCACATGCGCCGTCTCGATGGCCGTGGGCGACGAAATTCGCGACGCCATCAACAGCTCGCGCAACCTCCCGCTGGTGGGCAGCACCGTGCGGGTCGAGCTCAACTTCGACACCACCATCGCCAAGAACCCGATATTCAATGTCATCGGAGACGTGCGCGGCAGCAGATACCCGGGCGACTTCGTCTATTTCGTCGCCCACCGGGACTCGACCTACATCGGCCCGGGCGCCGTCGACAACACTGCCGGCGTCGCCACGATAATGGAGATGGCCCGGACCATGGCCCGTTCGGCCCCGCAAAGGACGCTTCGCTTCATCGCCACCGACGCCGAGGAGACGGGCCTTCTGGGCGCCACCGAGTACTGCAAGGCCCACGAAGCCGAAGTGGAGAAGCACGGCCTCATCTGCATCAACTTCGACATGAACGACGTGAACCTCCAGCGCGTCAAGGTGCTCAACCTCCAGTGCTCCAATTTCTCCGACGAGATGAGGCAGGTTAGGTCCGTTTTCGCGCAGCGTTACCCGGACATCGCCGGAAAATACGTCATAAACATCACCAAGGGCGGCGGCGGAGCCGACGGCGGGCCGTTCATGAAGCGCGGCACGGACGGCGCCCTGGCCATGGGCGAGTGGGGCTCGTCGTGGGAGTACCACACCCAGTGGGACAGCATGCAGTTCGCCAACAAGGAGTCGTGGCTGGTGGGCGGGATCATTCTGGGCTCGTGGGGTTTGAAGCTGGCGAGCCGGTAAGCCGGCGAACCGGTAAGCCGGGGGGTTAGCCGGTGAGCCGG
>Ga0315291_10000695_pt1 | contig 44819 bp, 77 predicted proteins | sample YL17G12_20_MG_FD_203070 | JGI IMG/M metagenome (GOLD analysis project Ga0315291, IMG submission 203070) | Sediment microbial communities from Yellowstone Lake, YNP, Wyoming, USA - YL17G12_20 | ecosystem: Environmental > Aquatic > Freshwater > Lake > Sediment | place: USA: Wyoming | collected...
TGCCTGTTTGGAGGCGATCGGTGTATCAAGGTATAATGGTCGAGCCCTGATGTTCCACGTCACGAACTTCACCGAGTCGAGCGAGTCCCATATGTCGCTCGAAAAGCTCGTGAAGACGAGCATGACGTTATGGGAGCGCCTCCCGATCTGGGAGATCGATCCCAAGAATGTCTCCGCAGATGACCTCAGCTACGTCGCGGTCAAGCTCGCGACGATGGTGTACGAGGACCGCTTCCAACGGCCCATTCGGAAGACAACGGAGATGGGGAAGGACGAGCTGTCCGTCTTCATGCTCAACGCCGTCTGCACCAACTGGTTCGGGTTGTGGGCTCTGAACGCGTTCCCTCGTGTTCAGATGAGCCATTCGTTCGCGGCCATGCTCCTCGCGACGACGATCAGTCCGAAGGAACTTCCGCACGTCGAGGCTCCGTGGCCGGCGTTTCTCATCGAGGTCCCGGACGGGCTTCTTCCCTTGCGTGGGAAGGATGGCGCGGTCAGCCACATCACACGCATCCACGTCGTCAACCACCTCTTACCGACGGAGCTACCTGAGCGGTGGTGGGGTTTCTGGATGAGCGGTGTGAGCATCGAGGTCGTCAAGGCTGGGACGCTTGCCGACGCTGTGATCCCCTCTACTGCGAAGGCGCTAGAGGGGCGGACTCTGCTCAAGATGCCGGATCGTCCTCGTGTTGACGTGCGGGACATGCCGCTCGAAGAGGTCGATGAGTTCTGGGATGGCTATGACCTCGGACAAGAGGATCGCGTCTCTGTTCTCATCGGTCGGCTGGTCACGGGCGTTTGCACGCTCATGACCGAGCGGGCGAATTACACGGAGCGCCTCGTCCGTATGGAGCCCAACCTCGCGAAGCACGCGAAGCGGGCAGGCAAGCAACCGGAGACCCGGATCTACACGGTGGGTCGGCCGGTGAAGCTCGATTTCAGGCTGGTCCTCAAGCAGTACATCGAGGGCACGCGTCTGAGCAAGAGTCCCCTCACCGTTCAGAGGCTCGTCGCCGGTCACCACAAGTGGCAGCCCCACGGACCGGGGAACACGCAGCGGAAGTGGATCTTCATTCATCCGTATTGGCAAGGACCAGAAACAGCTTCCATCGTCGTACGCCCGCACGTTGGAAAGGCGGAGTAGCTTGGCAAATTACGCCTACATCAACATTTCGCTTGGTCCTCCGAAAGCGACGAAGGCTGACCGCATCGCAGCGTTCACCCCTGTCCTTCAAAAAGCCGTCCTGAAGGCTCTGGGCGACCGCTGGAAGGTCTCGCTGGCCGACTTCGAGGACGAGGGGCCAACCTGGCTCGTGACGCTTCCTGGGACTGCTGAACAGACCGAGGAGGGTGCGATGCGTCGGATGCGTGCACCGGGAGAGGATATCGGGTTTGCTGTGTGCCTCGGATCCCGTCGGATCGCGTTCCGGCATGGCCCGAACATGTTCGAGAGTTGGGCGCAAGGGTGTGTCGAAGAGGAGCTGGCAGACTTCTACAATCGGGGGATCTTCTTCGACGCGACGAACCGAACTCAGAAGCCGGGGGCGCGGGCGTACCGCCAAGGCAAGACCTTCCAGGAGTACCTTTCCCGCAACCTCGTGAAGCCACTCTCTGACGAAGACCGTGCGTATATCGATCGGCACAAGGAAACGGTGCCCGAGGGGTTCTGGTGAAGGTCGTCTGCTCCGCTCCCCAATGCCGTGAGTGGGCTGTCGCGTACGTCTCGAAGTACGAGGGCCCTGTACCCGCTCCTCGGCATGACCCCGACGCTCCGTACGACAAGCCTGGTCGCATCCCGCTCAGCCTCGATCAAGCCCTTGGGATCGGACCCCCTCGGTTTGAACTTTGGTACGCGTGCAGCAAGCACCGGGAGCCATTCCACCGTGACCACGACGGTCGACGGACCACCGGCGTCTTGGTCGCCCCCGTGTGCGAGTATTGCGGGGACGACGTCGGGGTAGCGTGGGAGAGCAGCCGGACGATGTACCACGAGGAGGTCAACGCTTGGACCCACCTCTTGGAGAACGTGGGCGATGCACCCCCAAGTCCCAACAGAGACAAGGCTCTTTGCCGGGAGTGCGCTGCGGAGCACCACGAAAATTGGGACGGCCAATGGAACGATTACTACGCGAGCCGGTGCTAAAAACCTTGTAGCTCAGCTAGCGTATGGCTGACCAGCTTGTCCCTACGACGCGCACGACCCCCACGATGACGCAGTACGCTCACGCGCTGCTCCTCCAGTGGGAGGACTGCACGAAGGCTGCTGCCGCTGTTCTGTGGGCACAATTTGCGCTCGAAACGGGAGCGGGTGCCTATTGTTGGTGCTGGAACCTGGGAAATGTTAAGCACGTAAAAGGCGATGGTTTCGACTACATGGCCCTTAAGGGGGTGTGGGAGATCATCAACGGAAAGCGTGTGGAACTCGCCCCCACCGATCCTGGGTCGTGGTTCAGGGTCTATCCCGATCTCGATACGGCGATGGCCCAGCACTTCGCTTTCCTCAAGAAGCACTACGCTGCGGGTTGGGATGCGGTTGTAGCGGGGGATGTCCCGGCCTTCGCTCACGCGTTGAGGGTTCGCGGGTACTACACGGCGTCGGAAGCCTCGTACGCGGCTGGGATGCAGGGGCACTTCAACAATTTCATGAAGGCAACGGCGTTCGAGAACGCCCAAGCGGCAATCGAAGCTGAGCACCCGCAAGCACCCCCGCCGACCGATGACGAGCCGATCGTCATCATCCACCCCCACATCGACTTCGAGCCGCTCGTCTACTGCTGGGACGACACGGACACGGACAAGCCCCCGGCGATCTGTTAGTCGTCGGAAAGCTCGGCCACGTCCTCGAAGGGATCGTCCTCAAGGCGATCCCACGATGTTCGCACAAAGGGGAACTTCGTACGGACATCCGTGATGAGCTGCTCGCATTGTTCGAGCGTGAACTTGCCGATGTGAGCGTCATCTTCGGAGAGCTTCATCTTCCGACGCATCCAGGCGTAGGCTTCCCCCCGCGACATCTTGCGCTCTTTCCAGATGAGGTCGAAGACGCGATGGGCTCGGATACGGGCCATCTTCGTGACCTTGTTGGCAGGGATCCCTAAGGGCCTGCCGTCACGATGAGCCCCGTGAGAGCCTTTGCAGTCGGGGAAACGGGAGCATCCGTAGAACGGGTTCGCAAACTTCTTGGACGTGTGGATCCGCATCTCGGCACCACATTCCCCGCACTTGAGGTCGCGCCGTTCGCACGGATAGATCGACTTCGTGAGCAGGGGGTCATCCATCGACACGTCTTCGACGACCGGGGTGTCGTCTCGAAGAGGCTTGAAGAGGTCTGCGAAGCGTACGTTACCGCCTTCGAGGAGTCTGTTGTCCTTCGGGTCAGTCGTCATCGCCAATCCGTTCCCACGCAGTTGGCCGCACTTTTCCGGTGCCGCTGATCTCAACGGTCTGGAGGGCCTCGTTAACGGCGATCTCCGTCGATGTTGTGAACGTCAACGTAGGGCCGAACACCTTGTGGCCCTCTTCGAGCTGGATAGGGTCTCGGTTGCCGTAGATCCAAATCGACTTCGTGCCTGAGACATTGAGGACGAGCCGTATGTCGTCTCTGTCCACCTTCTTGGTGTTCTCGACTTCGAGCCGGATGTTGAAGTGCCGTTCGGCTCCCATGCGGGCGAAGGAAGTGACCTCGTAGGTCCCGCCCGCTTGCCGGAGGGACCGTTCGTTGACGCGGTAGGCGTTGCGGAACTCCGTCCGTCCCATGGACGAAGTCACCTCAGGTTCGATGACCTGGCGGCTCCAGAGCGAAGTATGCCAACGGACGCTGTCCGTTTTCCCATGGGGAGCCCCCGTGATGAGAAGCACCAACGGGTCGAGGGCGAAGTTTTCTTCTATCTCAACCACTTCTTCTGTGAAGTCGATACGGATCATTGCTTCCCTATCCACACGGCGGACCCCTGAGTCACCTCTACGGCCAACTTCGGGTGAAGCCGCCTAAGTGCCGCAGTGTCAGTCTTGGATCCGCGAAATCCCACGAGCACACGGAGCGGACAGCCACCGATGCTCACCCACCGCCCGATGGCAAGGACCATGGCGTGAAGTTGCCGGAGGACGCTCCGATACTCTGGCTGAAGCACGTCTTCCAGGCCGTCGAACAGGAAGATGACCTGTTCGACGATGCCGTTCTGGGCGGCCAACGTGAGCAGAAAGCAGAGGGCGTCAAAGCGCTCTTGTTCACTCGACACGAGACGTTTGATGGACAGCTCCCCAAGCGTTTTCTGATCTTGTGGGGTCAATGGCTCGGAGGTCAACCATCGGATGAACGTGCCGACAAGTTGGGCAACAGTCTCGTGGCCGGCGTTCTCTCGGATGAGAAAGCGAGCTTCCCAGAGGACCCTGTAAATATCGTGGACCAGGTAGAACGATCTATCCACCATGCCACGAAGAGGCTCCTCGACGAGAAAGTCCTCGGTGGAGACCAGAGCCCAAACGATCTCCCAGATGTTTGGGGTGGGGGGGCCGTTGAGGAGTCTCTGCTTCACTTCCGACGGGATGGTGATCCGAGCGATGCGGTTTGTGAGGTTGTGCAGAATCCCGTCTGTGGGCCACGTACGCGTATACGCGCTGCATGTGTCCGTGATGATGCACGGTTGCGTGCGACGCCAATCCCCAGCCTCCCACTGAGATAGGATCGCGAGACGGTCTTGGAACGTAGAGCCCGGAATGACCAAGAGGGGTAGGCGTGTCTCTACCTCCGCTTGCGCCCATTCCACGAGCGGTGCGATCGAAGGCATCACCAAGGTCTGAGCGTTGGTTCGAGATGGGATAGCACGGACGTATTCCCCTTGTAGTTCACCGCGTTCCATCTGGATTTACACCGACTGCATCATCTAACTGGAACTTTTCGTCCAACCGGAAGGTCACGGCAGCCCCATTGAGGCTGCTCGGGTAGGCCGTGATCACGAGCTTGTCGTCCGTAGGGTCCCGACGCAACTCGTAGTCGCGACCGGACCGTTCGCGGAAGTGCCACTCTACCGCCAGAAGAGCGTGGATTCCTGAGCCCGTGGTGCCGAACCCGCCTTCCTTCAGCACCCGATCGAGGAGGGTCTTCGGCAGCGCTCGGACGAACGCTTTCAGCTCGTCGATCGGGAGCATCCGTCCTTCGAGGACGACCTCGACCAAGCTCGCGGTGTCCCGGTGTCGAAGGTCTTCGCACCAGTGCTTGAGGAACATCCCGACGCCGTCGGCTACCAGACTGGTCAAGAAGTCGAGGTCGATCGGTTTACCTACCGAAGCCTTGAATTTCTCGGAAAGGTCGTGGGAGGTCTTGAGCGCAGCCAGCTCCAAGCCTTCCCTGACGTTTCCAACACGACCCGTGACGAGGGTGATGGAACGTGGTGCTTGACGGACCTCCGCCCAATAGGATTCGAGGTCGTTGTCTTCGGCCACGCTCGTATCTTACACCGGCATGAGGCTCTCTTTGACCCACTCCGGAATGGGGTCGGCCTTGCTGAACCCGAAGGATGCCCAGGCCTTCGGCGGCTCCGCGAGCTGGAGCAACCGACCGAAGATGTAGATGCGCTTGAACATGGCGCCGTAGTTCCGGGCTAGCGCGACCCGGCTTTCCTTCGGCCCAGTGAGTGTTTTGCACCGGGTGAAGATCCGATCAGCGACCGCGTTGTACTGCTCTACGACCCACTTCTCTTGAGACAGAGGGGCGAGGAGAAGTACACGGTCTCCCTGAAGGGCTTGGGCAATCGTCAAGACGACGACGGCCGTGAAGCGCTCGGCATCGAGGGACGCGTCATCGTAGCCACGGGTGGTCGGAAAGCCGTCGTAGAGAGTTTTCTGGCTCACAGAAGGCTCTGTCCCAAAGAGGGTGGAGTGGTTTTTCTGGAGGCGTTCGGGCGAAATATCCATCACGGCTCGTAGTCATACACCACCCGCGTCCGGTGTATGAAGCACAGAGCGCCGTGCATCCGTCACTTCCGATCTCATCACGGTCTCCCCATGAGAAAGCAGAAATCAGTCGCCGGCCATAGTTTTCAAGAGCTGGTTCTTGGGTACTCACGTTTGACCATATAAACAGGGCAACTCAGGAGATTTACACTCCTTTTGGGGTCCCTAAAGTGTAACGCTCGGCAATAATCGAGCCAACTATATTAAAGCGGTAGTCTACTTGTGTGCACCCTTTGGGGTTCGATCCCCAAGAGGGTTGTGGTCTGGTGCCAGCAAGGCATTTCCCCTTGCGCCATCGGTGGCACGGCAGTAATACCACCCGCCCTAAGAATGAGGAGAGAGGTATGAGCTACGTAATGTCATTGGTCTTTTGGCTCGTCGCGGCGATGACGAGTTGGGTACCTGTGTCCCAACACGCCATCTACAACGAGACGACCGACGAGACCGCCGGACGGTACGAGTCCATGGCGACAGACGCGATGAAAGTCGCGTTCGAGCCAAACGAGGCCCCGCTGTTTCCTGACAAGAACGGGCGGACGCGGACCGCACTTCTCATGATCGCCATCGCGAAGTGGGAATCCGGGTACGTCAAACGCGTCGACGACGGCAACTGCCGGAAGAACGAGTGCGATGGCGGACTTGCTGCGTGTATCATGCAAATACACACCAACGGAGCCCTCGTTCTCGACACGCCGACCTACTCGTTTGCGTTCCAACACCCGAAGGCATGGCGAGAGGCGCACAAGAGCGAGATTCTGACGAAAGATTCGCTCATCAAGGACCGGAAGATGTGCTTCCGGGCAGCGCTCCACATGCTCCGAGAGTCCTGGCGCATCTGTCAGAACATGCCGGTCGAGGACCGCATGGGCATCTACACGGGTGAGGGGTGCAAGTTCGAGGACGGGAAGCCGGTCCCGAACCCGAAGAGCCGCACACGGGTCATGACGGCCGTTTCGTACTTCGGACGGAACGCCCCGCCCTTCACTGACGAGCAGATCCTCCACGAAATGGCCGGTGGGATCGTCCTCACGCTGAACCCCTAGTCTTCTTATCCCACGGGGATAAAGACTCCCACCCACGAGGTAGACGATGATCTCAGACCAGGAACTCACCGAGCTGAAGGACCGCTGTAAGTACGCAGCCGCACACGGGTTCCAGGTCGCCCTGGCCGGGCACATTGCCGCCGAACTCGAAGACGAAGCGGGAGAGTCGGATCACGCTGCCAAGCACTCAGCCGAGCACTTGCTCAGCCTCGTTTGCATGGTCGAGGAAGTCCGATCGGGCCAAGCCAAGAGGAAGGCGAAGGCCCCGATGGCCATGGACGCCAAGATCGAGGCAACCGCCGAAGTCGCGTCCGACCCGTTCCCGACCGAGAAGTCGAAGAAGTCGAAGAAGAAGGACGAAGACTAGACCTCGGTACGCCGAGACAGCATGGTACGGAGGGACCGCAATCGCTGGATAGACAGCGATTGGCGGTCCTTGTGCTTCCATGCGCGGTAGATGATGAACTTCTGAGCTTCGAAGGCGACGTCCAACATGAGCTTCTCGCGGAAGCTCATCTGCTCTTCCAACACATGGGGCGTCACGATGACGGCCAACTTTGCCGCCTCATGTATGGCCCGGAAACCGTCGCCCAACGATCCCATCTCGTTGGGCAAATCCTAGAAGGAGATCCGTCGCCTAGTGCCCTTCGGGCGGTGTCTCCGGCGGTACAACCGGCGTTGGTGCCGGACGTAGATCGGGTCGTGTAGCGTAGAGCCCACGAGCGAACTCGATGAGACCGTGAACCTGGCCCTCCAGATTCCGACGGCTCATCTCTTCCACGAAGCGATCGTGTTCGGTGGCCCCTTCCGCACGAGCCCGCCCATGGCAAGCCTCGTACGCGAGGTCGGCCTGGGCAACACGGGCGAGGAGCTGTTCCTGAGTTTGGAACTGGATGAGACGCTCCTCACTCTGCAAACGGCGAACGGCCATCGCGGTCCAGAATTCGACAGCGGCCTCGTCCGGCGTGTAACCCTCGCCATAGGTGAGGGTGCCGTCAGGGTGGATACGAACGAGGACACGCTCCTTCGACGTTCCGATGACGAGATCGCCGGGGTGCTCTCGGGAGAAACGACGCTCTACGGGCTCGGCAGGTCCGGGCCCCTTGGGTCGAACATCGTCCCAGTAGTCGGTCAGCCCTTCTTCTTTTTTACGCTCTTCGGGCATGGTGTCTCTTCATCTTCATCATCAAGGAGACGCTGGTGCCACGTACGCGCTCGCAGCGTCTCCTTGGGGGTCTCTTGAACGTACCTGATCTTGGCTTCGGGGTTTGCCCCGCTTGGAGTGTTGTGAGTTGTCACCGTACGGTACGTGGTGGTCACTTCCACCATTGGGAGTTGGTCGATTCGGCGCTGAAGGTTCTCCATGGCCTGATCCATGGGGGCCATGATGTCGGTCATGGTTGGGAACGGAGGTGTCGTGGTTTCGGTCCACGCCCACGCCTCCTCATGACGGCGATGGCTGGGAGCCCTTCTGACGTTCTCTGGCGACGCCTCAACCTCGGGCGGGGGGCGAGGGGTAACACGATAGGGCGGCCCTTCGGAGAGTGTTCGCCGACGCAAACGCCTTCCCATCCACATCCCGACCACCATCGCCAGTACCGCGATGGGGATCATCATGTACGGGTGGCCATGGAGCCACTCGAAAACCGCCGTCATCCCATGGATCTACACCGGTCCGCCAAAAAAGCGCAACCCGAGCAAGATTTCCAGCGGGTTTTTGAGATTCCGGTACATAGGAGAAGCGACGTCGCAACCGGGTAAAACCTGTACACGCGGCTGTCTGGAGGTCAACGTGCAGGTAGCTTTCGTCAACGCTGGCAAGGACGACTGGTTTACGTACTACGGGCTCGATCCCGCGAACGGGTACGTGCCGTCTCACGTAGACGCCAGAGGCCGCGTCATTCCGAACGTGTCGTCTACGACGCCCACCGACGCTCTCGCTAACCCGGTCCCGTCCGGTCCCCTCAACTTTCCGATGCTGAGCGCCGCCCGCCTTTACATCTCATCGGGCGGGCCCCTCCAGCTCTCCGTTGATCCTGCGGGCCACCCCCGCCCGCCGATGCCCCCGGATCCGACGGACCCCAACTACAACACATCGTGGGACTTCTTTGAGGTCACGTACATTCCGTCTGGCACGGACGAGTTGTTCAACTTCAACCTCTCCAACGTCCAGAGCGCCAATCTTCCGCTCGCCTTCCACGTTGCAGGTGTGGAGCCCAGTACACGGCAACCCGTCGATTACAATCGCGGCTGGCTCCCAGGGGGCTACAGCAAGTTCCTCGCATCTCTTCGTGCGAACCCCGACTTCAGCAACCTCATCCTTCCTGGTACCCAGCGTGTTCTCGCACCAGGGACAGCCATCACCGCCTTCGAGCAAAAGGTCATCCCGACGCCGTTGTTCGGTGCGGATTACCTCAAGACGTACATCGATCAGGTGTGGGCCAAGTTCGAGGCTGTCGACCTGACGTTCGTGGGTGACCCTCCTCCTGGTTCAAGCACCTTCGTGACTTGGGTGGGTCGGGTGCAGAACGGGCAGTTCACGCTCACGACGAGCGACCTCCCAGGTCTCGTGCCGATCGTCCTGAATCCCCCTTCGACATCGGACCTGTTCGAGAACAATTTCAACTTCTGCGCTTCGGGCCACGGGACGCCAGGCTCGCTTCAGGAGAACTATGCTCTCCAGCTCTTCGGCACGCTCTGCGCTGCCTTCAACCGCTCGGTGATGCTCACAACGACGACGTTGGCGAATTCATCGACCTGTGATTGGTGCAAGGCCACGGACAAATTCTACCAAGACCCCACCACAAACCACTACTCGCAGGCTGTTCACGCGAACGTCATCGACGGTCTCGCCTACGCCTTTCAGAGCGATGATCACTGCGATGTGAGCAGCTACGTTGCAGTGATTAACCCCAACCAGCTCACGATCACCCTCGTCTAAGCGCCTGCTGGCGGCGGCTTCGACGGTTTGGGTTTCTGACTGGACGGGGGCTCATCCCCGTTCTCAACGAGCACGGAACGCATCCGTTGGGACATGGACTTGAGCTTGCGACCGCCCTCCTCGACCACGCCGTCGAGGGGGCCTGGTTTCGACTCGAAGAGAATGGCCCCCCCGACTGAAACCACACAAATCCAGAGAGCCTCGTTCTCGGTGCCGTGAAGGCGTACTTCAACGTCCGAGGAGAGTGCCCGTGCGGCGGACAAGAGCTGACGCAACTTCTTCATGGGGTGCCCAAGTCAGAAGTTTAGGAGACTTTTGATCGTTGTCTCCCCAAAGTGTAGTTGAGGTGATGGTTCGCCGCTTCACGACCGCTCGTGGTCTCCTCGATCACGCCCTGAAATTGGACTACTTCCAGCCGAACGAAGCGGGAAAGGTCCCGATTCCGTGGCGACGCTGCCATGGGGACGGGAACTTCGTCGTCGTGGTCGGTGACAACGCGTCGGGGAAAAGCTTCCTTCGCCGGATCCTGACGCAGCTTTGCCGCGAGGCGAAGGTCGAAATGATGCCGATTTCGATGGAGGGGCGGGGCGGCTCCTATGGCGGCATGCGCGGCTTCATCTACGGGGATGAGTCGTGTCAGTCGACCGGCGAGAACTCCTCTCACACGGTCCTCACGGGAATCAACACGTGCAAGGGCCGCGAATCGCCCCACGTCATCCTCTGGGACGAGCCCGACCTGGGCCTCTCTGACGGGTGGGCAGCCGGGATGGGGATCGCGCTCCGTGAGTTCGCGGACCTCACCCCCAAGAACACGTACGGTGCCTTCATCGTGACACATAGCCGGGCGCTCATTCAGGAGCTTCTGCCGGCGAAGCCCCACTACCTTCACCTCGGGTCAGAGGATGCCCCAGCGACACTTGAAGAATGGGTGAACCGTCCGATCGTGGCGCGGCCCCTCGAACAGCTCAAGGAAGAGTCCTTCAAGCGCTTCAAGGTCATCCAGGAGATCCTCAACCGCGTGGAGAAGAAGCCAAAGCGGTAAGCCTCTTGTCGGTGTACAGGGGGGCATGGCATTTCTTGGCGTGAAGGTCCCTCACGAAGCGGCACGTCTTCTCAGCGAAGTCGATTACGGCGGCATCGGGGAGCGCGAGCCCCTCGACCACAGCCACATCACGCTTCTCCATCTTGGGAAGAAGGTCCCTCTCGCTTCGATCTGCAAGGCGATCATCCCTATCTTCGAGGCGGTCTCTCGTTGCGCCCCCTTCACGGTTTCGACAAGTCGCGTGTCGGTGTTCACGCCGCACCCAGACGAGGGTACGGTCCCGATCATCTGTCCGATCGACTCCCCTGCACTCCACGAGCTTCGGGCGGCAGTTGGCGCATCCTGCGACGCGGCAGGGGTCGACTTCTCGAAGAAGTTCCCTGACTACACCCCCCACGTCACCCTCGCATACGCAAAGGAAGCATCGACGTACACGAATTGGGGCGGAGACATCCCGTTCACCCCCGTCGAGTGGGGTGTCCACGAAATCGTCATGTGGGGTGGGGACGAAGGCGACAAGCGCATTGTCGTCACCTTCCCGATGTCGATCACGATGTCGAAGCAGGGACTCAACCGGGCGTTCGTTCAGCTCGCTCAGCGCTGGAACACTTCCCAGGTTCTCGACGTCGCCAACCTCTGGAGCCAGGGCCAGGCAGACCGCTAGGCGGTGGCGACGCCGTTGAAGGCAGTTCCACCGCGTTCCGCATCGTAGGCCCTGATCTTTGAGGCGACTGGGATCCAGAGGATCTCCCCGTTGGACCTCTTCTTCTGCTTGAGGCCACCCTTCTCCTTCAAGCTGTTGAAGAGGGGGACGAGGCGCTGTGTGTTGTCGATGCCGAGGGCTTTCGCGACCTCAGGCCCCGTGAAGCTCGCGCCGTGGTTGACGAGCATGCGGAGGATCTCATCCTTGGTGACGGTCGGAGCTTTGCTGGCCTTGTGAGCCTTGGCTTTGGCCTTGGCTTTGGCCTTGCGAGGCTTGGCTTTCTTCGGAGCGGCGGCCTTCACTTCGGCCTTCCGCTCGGTTTTCGCTTGGAGCCTGAGCGCCGCCGTCGTGACCCTGTAGAACCCGAGTCCCTTCGCCTTCACCCGGACGAAAAGGCTGCGCTCGTGCGAGAGCACGTGAGCGACGTACGATTTCCCGCTCGGCTGGATCGCTCCCTTGGCTTCGAGGGCGGCCGTGATCTCGGAGGTGTGCATCACCTTACCCCCCATGACGCCGACGATGGCGTCCTTGAGTTTGGTGCCCGTGGTCACGGGTTTCACCTGGTCCGTGTCGATCTTCGCACGAAGAGTCGCGCTCGCCACGTTCACGAAAGCCCCCGACATGCGGTCCAACTCTTCCGCTGTCATGCTCGGGAAGAAGTGCCGAAGCTTGAACTTCGCCCTCTCGTATTCGAGGATGGTGGCGCCGACTTCCTTGTCATTCGATACGATCTGTTTTGCCATGTTCACTCCTGAGGTGGCCGGATCTTGTGACGCCGAAGTGCGTCCTTCAGTTTCGCGATGTATTCGTCCCGCTCTTCGAGCCGTGCTTTCAGTTTGCCGATCTCTCGCTTAAGTGAGGTCGTCGGGGCTGCCTTCGCGCGGATCCCCAAGTCCGACTTGAGCAGACGGACGTACTGCGTTACCCTCTGGTAATGCGGCGGGAGCTTGTGCTCGTTGATCCATGCCCGCGTCCGCAGAATGACTTCCGCTCGGTGCTCCTTCGGGAGCTTCTCGATGGCGGCCGAACCGTAGACGCCAAACAGCTTGACATCGACAATCTTCGATGCGCGTCGGAACGCATGGAACAGTGCCGGTGTACAGAGGCCCTCATGCCGGAGGAGGGCGTCCCACTTGCGAATCCCGTGCGGATTCGTCATCCAGAGAGCCTTCATCGGTTCGTACTCGACCAGGAGTAGCATGAGCTTCAAGCGGTGTTCTTCGCCCCGATTGGCGAAGTCCTTCGCGGATTTGATGAAGGCTTGGTAGTTCACGAGGCCGATGTCTCCTGGTGGTGGGTGAGGATCTGTTATTACACCGCTCTTGGTTGGACCTGTGGAGAAAAGGGCGTAAGCCGATGCCAGTACCCCTCGACAAATGTGCCTCCTGCCAGCTCCCTGTTTTTGCAGAGGATGCTGTCCCTGGCGGGTGCGGGTGTCCGGAACGGGAGCTTCGAGTGCTTCTCGCTCAGCGTCGAAAGGCGAACGAGGGCGTGGGTCTTAGGCCGCCGAACATGAACCGGGACTGTTTGCCTGCGCTGACGCCCGAGATGCTCATGTCGAGCGAGGGTCGGTCCGAGTTCCGGGCGGCACAGGGCATTCGAGGGCGGACCGTGGACGCTGTGATGCTTGACGAGGCGATGAACTTCGAGGCACCCGCCCGTCACAACCATCGGCAGGCGTCAGCTCCGCAAGTCAATCTCGAAGAGCTGTGGATGGTGAACTCGGGTATCCCTTACGAGCCCGGAGAGACGTCTACGGGCCCCGAGGACTTCGAGTTCACCTCAGACGAGGCGGACATCGACGTGGGCACTCCGAGGCCGTCAGGAGGCCGCCAGGTAGGCGGGCAGCGCTTCCAAGTCGGTCGCGACCCGGTTCCTCGTACGCCTCCTATGTCCAGGGAGGTCGTCCCCGGTCCGCAAGGCGGTCCTATGCGAGAAATCGGCCGGGCGGGTCGGTTCGCGGTCCTCGGAGAGATCCCGCCCCCACGAGAACCCCTCATGGTGGAGGTTCCGACCGTCCTCAGTCGCATCCAGACGCAACTGAACCGAGACCGCCCAGAGCGTCCCGCCCGTCAAGAACAGCCCGAACGACAGGCCCGTCCCCGGAATGCGATGGAGCAGTCCCGAGTCATGCAGGCGAAGGAGCGGCTCCCCACGGTCTACGACCGCATTCAGAACGGGTTCCTCGACGACGACTAGCTAGTTCGTCTTGTCCTTGAGCTTGCCAGCTCGCTTCTTCAGTCGCTCCCGCTCTGCGCGGGAGTAGGCCTGAAGCCCTCGGAGGAGCCCTCGGCCAAGGCGCATCGCGGCCTGTTGGTGTTCGACCCGCGTGCCCACGTACTCGTCCACCGCGTCGTGGAGGGTTTCGTTCACGCTCTCATCGGTGGAATCGAAGTCGTTCGAAAACTCCCCGGCGAGTTCGAGAGTGAGCACGGCCCGCTCACCATCGTCGGTAGAAGCCCGGATCCTCTGGTAGATCGCGAGGACCTCATCCGAGAAGGGTCGCTCGTGAAGCTGTCCGCAATTCCGGCAAAGTTCACGTTCGGTTGCCATGTGCCCCGCTCTCCGGTGTACCAAACGAACATGGACTTGTCGCCCCAAAATCTCTCCGTACTCAACACCATCCGTGATGCGGTCGCTGCCAACGCCGACGCCAAGGGCTTCCGCGACCAGATGAAGAAGGATCTTACCGAGGAGCAGTGGAAGGGACCCCTTGGTCAGCTCGTTCGGGCCGCAGTTTACACGGCCAATCAGCACGGGGAGGCGTCCGAGTTCTGGGAGGCCTTTCGCAAGGGGAAGCTCGACGAGCCCTGCGACAAGGCGGAGAAGATGGTCGCCATGGGTCTCCCCAGTTTGACGAATGCCGAAGAGGAGATCGCCGACGAGATCATCCGAGCGCTCGACAAGGCTCAGGCCCACGGGGTCGACGTGGCCAAGGCGGTCGCCGTCAAACATGCGTACAACACTGGCAGGCCGATGCTCCACGGCGGAAAGCTCGCGTAGGTCATGCCGATACGACCTTCAGACGAAGTGCTCATCGACGCGATGGCGGATGCCGTCGAGAAGGGGAAGGTCCTCTTCCTTGTCGATGGGAAGGATGAGATCAAAGACACCGTCAGACGGACACAACGGTTGGCCGAGGCCAAAGTGCGTGATCGGCTAGGAGCTGAGGGGGCCAAACGCCTCTTCACCTTCAGCGGAAACGACTGGCTCCTCAAGACGTGCACTGGAGGTTGGCTCTTTTTCTACCCCATCGGGGAGATCCGAGCCGACGACGAAGTGAACGAACCGTCGTGGGTCTTCTGGCCGACGGAGAAGGGGATCTACACTCGCATCTCCTACACGGAGTGGCAGACCGCCCGACGGGCAGGTCACTCGTGGTGCCCCACGGGAAAGCGCCCCGTGGCACCCAAGAAGACAGGGCCCAAGACAGCATGGGATCGTCTCCTCGACGATGACCTGGACGGTTGATGATGAGGCCCTTTCCTGAAGGACTCTATCGCGTCTGTTCCGCTTTCGAGGTTGAGAAGCTCACGGCTGAAGGGTGGCGCATTGCCGACATCCTTAATGAATCTGAGTTGATCTCGAACATGGAGATGGTCCCGGCCCCCGTGCCTCAAGGTGGGTACTCCAACGGTCAGACTGTCAGCGTCACGAGGTACCATCGGGTTCAGGTGCACAAGTACCTGCTCCACCGTGAAGCGGCTTCGGTTCTTGCGGATCAGGCAGCCAAGCTTCTTAAGCTGACGCAGCAGGTCGATCAGCTCACGAAGGATCGCAAGGCGGCGGAAGTCGCTACGGGAGAAATGACCAAGAAGCTCGGTGTAGCTGAGGCCAACGTGAAACGCCTGGCAGACGAGCGCGATGAGATCCGCAAGATCGGCGACGTCAACACCGCGAAGGTCCGCCGGATGGAGGAGGACTTCGGCAAGGTGTGGCAAGGCGTAGGGGAGACGGGGATGCGCCAGATCCTAGGAACGGAAGCCGTCAACCCGAAGCCGGCACCGCCCGATCAGAGACGAACCGCTTATGAGCGACTCACCAGCAACGAGGAGTGAAACGATGCGTGCATTGACAGCGGGCACAAACGGCGAGGACGTGAAACGGTGGCAGGCATTTCTGACGGAGCAGACCCTCTACCGAGGGGAGCCTCACGGGAAGTTCGACGACGAGACGAAGCAAGCCACGGTCGATTTCCAGCGGCTCCACGAGCTGCACCCGGCCGAGGGCTTCGTTACGAACCGGACCCTCGGGATGGCGATGGTGCTTGGGTTCACGATTTTCGATGAACCCGGAAAGAAAGGAGGTGAGTGAACATGGCGGCAAAGAAGAAGACGGCCAAGAAGGCGGCGAAGAAGCCGGCAGCGAAGAAGGCCAAGAAGAAGACGGCCAAGAAGAGCTGACCGGGACTCCGGTTAGCAAGAAGCCCTCCTCAGAGTAATCCGAGGAGGGCTTCTCCCTTTTTGGGGCCTTGCTTACGCCGGCTCAGGGAGGGGAGGGAGCTTCGCAGCGAGTCGGTTCTCGATCTCGCGGTACTCGTCCACGGTGATGCGGGCGACCGTCTCCCCGCGAACTTGGTAGAACCGCGTGAGGCCACTGTCCTCTTCGCCGTTCACCTCCATGTACCCCTTGAAGATCATCCCGTTCTTGTAGTCGAGCCCCTTCACGTAGAACTCGTGGGTCTTCTTCTGGATGACCCGACTCCGGATCAATTTCTGTCCGTCGAGCTGTTTGAACATGAGCGGGTGCTTGTGGTTGACGGGGACCCCATTGGCCCGGAAGTCGAACTTGACCGTGGGTCCGTGGGTCCCGAACAGCGGCGCCGTGGCCGATCGCACGAGGATGACCCGACGATCGCTGTCAGGGTGTTTCTCGATGGTGATGGGCTCTGCCCAGAGGGCTTCCCCCACCTTCGATGCGTGAACCGCACAGACCTCATCGGCCTTCCTGCACGCCCACGTGACGGCCTCGGTCCGAGCCTTCTCTTGGCGGTTCTGCTCTTCGATGGCCTGGAGGAGCACATCGTCGTCGTTGATCGTCGCGTTCGTGACGGTCTCCACATCGAGCTTGCCGTTGCGGGCCGTCTTCATGAGGATCGCCCGCTCGGTCTCGGAAAGAGCTTTCTGCTCCGGACGCGGGGCTCCTGTCCAGGCAGGGATTGAAGGAGGGGCGGGTGGGGGATCCAGATCGCGAACTACAGTCAGCAATGGCTGGAGGAGATCCCTGGTCAACGACCAATCGTCGCGGAAGTTCTGGAGGCGGCCAAGCCGCTTCAGGGCCTCACGGGCGGCCCGACGAGAATCGTTGAATCCTTGGATGACCCTTCCTTTGGCGGAAGGTTCTGCCGCGAGAAGGGCTAGTTCCTTCTCGGCATCCAGGTGACCTCTCAGCTCGCGCGAAATCTCCTCGTCGGAGAGGCAGCGGAAGAGGCGGTCGAACAGGTTGACGGTACCAGCAGTGCGGAGTCCTTTGGCGGACTCCCGTTCGGGAGCGGTAGACATGATGGGAAACTCCTACAATCCCCGGTGTGTGCGTCACATTGGAAGGGCCCTTGCGCGGGGACCTCCTGACCGTCGCGGAACGGTCTTTTCTTGCGGTATCGGGTGGGATTCTGAGCCCGACGCACCCACTCTACACCGGGTCGTTTGACGCTGCATCGAAAAATCGACGCCTTGTTTTGATCGGTTCGGAGGAGCGTTGTAACCACGACGTCGCTGGAGACGAACAACGGGTTCCGAGCGATGCGTACGAGGTCAGATTTCCGTCCCAAGGTGAGCGGCCCCCATAGCGGGGCCTTGTCTCAGAGACAGCTCGCACGAAAAAGACGGCTGATAGGCCCTAATAGCCGTCTCGTACACATCGCTCGGGACCTTCCCCTTCGGGGGTTCAAAGAGACCTGTGGGAAACCCAAAGTACACGGGTCCCCGAACTGAGACTTGATCACCTCAGTAGCTCCCCGAAACGGGAGGCAGGTCTCATTGAACCCCTGAGGGCTCAGAACGGGTCTTCGTCTTTAAGCAGCCTCGCGAACGCTGAGGTACCCTCGATGGGGGCCTCGCACTCCTCGAAGTCGGAGGTGAGGTAGCTGACGGTCACGCCCACCATGAGCCCAGGGTCAGTCTTCCACTCGTGGAGGATGATCGAACTCGGGTCTGCGAGGACTATCCGGGTCACCTGGTAACGGTTGCCTTCGAGTTTGTTCCGGATCCAGATGTTGATCCGCACCCACGAAGGAATGGGTTCGAACATCGGACTATACTCGGCGGAGAGCACTTGCGAGTCCCCGCCTTCCAAGTCGAAGCTCATGTTGATCGCCAGTGTCGTCATCCGCACCTCGTCGCTGCTAGGTAGGAAAGGACGGCGTTCATCGGGTGGGAGCAGGGGTTGTACCGCAGGCCATACCCGTTCCTCGGGGATGACGATGCGAGGGAACCGAAGGTTCAGCGCGTGGAGGTCGCGATTCCGAGGTTGATCGCTACCCTCTTTGAAGGTCACGCTGATTTCCGCGATGGCCGCCGAGGGTCCCTGCCCGATCGCCAAGGACTCGACGTTGGGGTCTTGTCGGAGCGAGTTAAAGTGCAGCCGGCAAATCTGTTGCTGGTCCCGTGTGGCCAGCGAGTAGTGCATGTTCCAGGTGACCATCACTCGTCGTCAGCGGCGATACGCTCCCATGCTGTCGGGCGAACGAGCGTCCCTAAGAAGTTGAGGTGCGCACTGAGAAGGTCCTCACGGACCCACCTCACGGTGCTGTGGCACTTGACCTCAATGTCGTAGAGGTCCGGGTGTTCGGGTGACTGGGCGAGCGTAGCCGAGGAAACGTCGGGGTGCCTTTGGTAGACGTGGAGCACGGGTAGGGCGTCGGTCGGCCTCTCAAGCTTCAACATGAACTTGAAGACGATCGGCTCACCGGGACGTGTTTGACGGAGCGCCGGCAGCGGTTCTGGCAGTGCAGGACGACCGACGGATTCGTAGAGGAAGACGCCGCGAGCCATCAGTAGCGCTTCCGCTTCTGGTTCTTGTTGTACGTCATCTTCACACGTCCGTCCTGCTTCGCGATGTACCGGATCATCTTCGCAAAGCCCTCGTGAGCCATGAGAGTGTCGACGGAGTTGAACTCCTTCTCCAGCTCCTTGTTCGTGAATGTCACATGGATCGCGCGGTGACAATCGCGACAGAGCGTCTTGGTCACCCGACCTCCCCGGCTCTTGGGGATCAGGTGGTGGTCGGTCGGATGGTAGTTCGGCCGCCGGCAGAGGGGGCACGGATCCGGAGTGGTTGTGGTCAGCATAGGAACTCGTCGAGGATGCGGTCCCAAACGGTGGGGCTGTTGTCGGGTTGCCAGTGCAGCTTGAACTCCTCGTATTCAACGATGCGGAAAACCTGTGGATAACCCTCTTGGCGATCGTAGAAGGAGACCCATCCCGTGTGAGCGGTCATGATGACCGCTCGGTTGGGGACTCGTTCTTCGCGAGGACGGAAGACCGCCCCTTTCTTGACCCAAGCTGGCGGGGTTTCCCCGAGCTTGGGTACCACCTCCCACCATCTCAAAACATCGAAGCGTTTGATATACTTAGCTTCGGTGTCGTTGTTTGCATGAAGCATGATCTCGTTCGTGCGAACGTTCATGACTTCTGCGACGCGAGCGACCTTCGAGCGGAGGCTGAACCCGATGTGCTGGAGGATGTCAGCCTTCTTCGGGTCCACTCTCTTGATCTACACCGCCTAGGAGGGCCTTACGGGCGGCCAGGAGCGCTTCGCAGTGTCCGCAGAAGGGTACGTGTCGATCGTGAGAGGGGTGCCTCCAGGCGAACCCGTCGGGACGGGGTTTGAGCCTTCCGCACAGGGGCCCGTCCTCACCGGAGTCAAACCAGTGTGCCATGGGCTTGCGAGCCCCTCTGTAAAACCAGCCGCCACTCATGGTCACCAAAGGTTTCCCACAAGTAGTAGTGAAATCAGTCACCTATAGGCGTGGGTGTCTGTCCCACCTGGTGCCCACCCCCCCGAAGGTCACAACGAGAGCTTGCGATCGAGTTCGACGAAGGCCAGTTCGAGGCTTCCGCTTCCCCCACGGTCCGCTCGAACGTAGGGGATGTTGCACGCCTGGCAAGCGCCGATGACACGCTTTGACACCTTGTGGCCCATCAAGCCTTCGAGCAGGATGACCGCTCCGATGCCTCCGGCCTTGATCCGCTTGACGATCGTGTCGGTGGCCTTGGGCCCGTCGTCTTCGATCTCGTACCACTCGACTTCGAGTCCGAAACGCTCGTGAATGAGGGCTAGCTTCTCTCGGCGACTCAAGCCGCCAACGAGTACCACGGTCCGACCGATCTGAATCAGCCGTTCCCGTAGTGTGTGCCTGTCGTCGCTGGCTTGGCGCTCGCCCATACGGTTCCTCTTACTCTACACCAGATCCGGGTCAACGTCTCCCTGAAGGCGTTCCCACGCCGTCGGGGGTTGCATCGTCTCTTCTAGCTCGCGCTCCAGCTCGAAAAGCGTCACGACTTCCTTACATTGCACGGTGCTCGGGTCACCGAGTCGAGCCAACAACACCTCCCCGACGAGTGCTTCCGTAGGGCGGTCCTTGTGCCTCGTATATTGCACGCCCACCACTTGCCATCGTGTCTTGTCAGCACGTGTCACGGTGGTGCCGAGGATGACGAGCGAGGACCGCCAATCAGGGGCCTTCCCGAAGTCCTGGTCGAGACGATCCCAAGAGGGCTTACCCATCTGCGTCTTCTTCGAGGAGATGCTCGTAGGCCGTCTTCCTCCGCTCGGGTTCGCGGTTCATTGCGAGCGGGGGCGCCTGAACGGCGAACCCTGCAAGTGTGGTGGTCCCAACGGTTTGTAGGGCCTGGTTGATCCCCATGAATCCCGCTTGAAGTGTCTCGAATGCCTGGGGTAGTCGTTCCAACGTCGTTTGGGCAGCCTGCTCCAAAGACCGGAGGTTATCGATGGGCTCGATCTCTTCGGTGGCTACCAACGCCATCCAAACATCGGATGCCCGGTGGATGACCGTTTCATTCGTGTCGAGTTGGCGAAGGCGGACGAGGGGTTCGACCCCTTCTGCGGGTGACCATAGCTCCTCGATGACGTGGCTCCCCGTCGTAGGCGCAGAATGCGGGGCAAGCACACGACCCGGAGTCATCCAGGCGTGGGGTTCGAGCTGGATCCAGCTCACGACTTGATCGTGGAAAACTTCGATGTTGGCTTCCAACTCAGGTGCGTGGTTTTGGAGGCTAAATCTGACTAATTGAAGTTCTGGGTGAAACGCTGTGATGGTACCGATAGAGGCGCGTCCAGGTATCCCGCCCCACACGAAACGACTTCCAATACTTGGGACCCAACGCTCGAATGTGGGTAGGATCAACTGGTTCTGCTCGATGGGCCCGGTAGACGTGGCCGGAGCAATAGGAGAGACGTCGATGGGAACTGGATGACAGTTCCGGATCACCCACGCGATCGGGTACCAACCGGGGTCCACATCATCCTGTTCGAGTCGAACATAGAGGCCGTTGTTGGCGGTCGTGTCATCATGGCGGTACTCCATCGCTTGGATGAGAGCCTCACGTCGCCGGACCTGTTGACCCCGTCGGACGTGCACCAACTCACCGGGAAAAATCCAGTCGGGGATATGGGAATGTGGCACTAGAGACTCCCCTCGTCATCTGCGTTGAGGCGGTCGTACGCTGTCTTGCGTACCACCTTGCGCCACTGGGCTCCTGCAAACTCAACCAAGCCGATCTGACGCCGCCTCTTGGACACGGGCTCTTCGACTTGAACCATCTCTCGCTTTGCGTCAATCGAGTAGATGATGATGCTCTCCCCGTTGGCAGACTCCCACTCTTCACCGACAAGCACGATGACGTTAGGTGCCGGGATGTCCCGAACCGGTAGAACGGTCTCCTCGTACGGCCTGTGGTGCCGGAGGAAATCTCGGTGAAGCATGCGGTATGTGTGGGCAGTGTTCACGTCCGACAGCGCCCGGAAGACGATCATGAGGCTCCGGTCGGTGGTCCGTTCACACCGGACGACTTCGAGAAGAAGCCCGCTCTTGCGTTGCGTCCAACGCGAATTTTCAGGAATAGGTGTCAGGTGCTCGTCCTCGGACTCGACCGGCGCACCCAATTCCGCAAAACTAGAATTGGGTCGGCGAGAAGACCGGACGATGTCGGAAAGTTCGGGCAGGGCTTGGCCCCGGCCGCTGTAGAGGGAATCGAAAACAGCCCTCATCGTATTGGGCGAGTTCCCCATCGTCGAAGATGGCTGCCCACCGAGCCGTTGGATAGGTCGAGGGGGGCCTGGGCGCGGGGCGGTGGGTTCCCCCCGAAGACGGACGATGATCCCAAAGCTTGGGGCAGCGGGTTGTGCGAACGTGTCGTCAAGAGACGCGTTCATCGTTTCCATATAACGGGTCCCTTGGACCAAACCGGCCCCGCATAGAATAGGCCATGCGTCGCCACCAACTCGTAGCTCAATGGGCTCGACCATGTACTGCCTTACCAGGCCGAACACGGTGTTGATGGTTGCCACGTACCACGACCCGGACGCTAACCCCGGCGTCGCATATTCTCCAGAAGGGTCGATAAGCGCCCAACGGTAGCTGCACATGATGCAGCCGTGGAAAGATGCCCGCGAGACTGTTGGGTACCTTAGGTCTTCGATTGTGTCACGGTTCGAGCAATTGGGGCACGGGAAGGCTCGTAATGGCTCGCGGGTAGTACCCTGGTCTGCTCGATCGATGATGGCGGCGTGCACGCCCATGGGAATGTGCCTTGGGCAGACTTGAATCGCAGGCCCCTCTTCGCGTTGGTAGCTCAGGAAGGCGTAGTTGGCACAGCCCTCACGTTGACACAGATTCAGGTTGCCCGTGTTCGTCGCACGGGAGTAACGCCATGTCATCATCATGCGAGCGGGAGCAACCCGGAAGCGAGTACCCGTGAGACTGACGAGCGTGATGATCTGCTCGTTCACATCGGCGATGAACCCAGGCGTCTCCCTCCCAGAAGTATCACGGATGACCCATGTTTCGCCGAATTGGGGGTTGCCGGAGGGCATCGATGCGAGGTTCCTTCTATCAATGTACTTCGGAGAAGTATTCCAAGGCATGGTCGCTGTGTTTAAAGATGGCTCGGTACGCCGAGAACTACACCGGAGCCGGCGATGACCGTGCCTGTTGTCGACCACGTTCGAATCCAGCAGGCGGTCCAAGCCCTCGGAATCACCCCGGCTGACTTCGATGCCATCCGCCGGGCGTCCTTCCCGCAAGCTCAGGACATGCTCCAGGCCCTCAAGGATCGAGCCAAAAAGAACTACAAGCGGCTCGTGTTCGAGCTACACCCGGATCGGACGGGCAACGACCCCGGCAAGACCGAGCTGTTCAAGATTCTCGGTCAGGTCATCACCGACATCGAGAAGCTCCAGGTTCAGCCACCCCCGCCCCCGCCTCAGTTCGTTCGAGTGCAAGTGCCCCTTCAGTGGGTTCAGGTCGCACGCACCGTGAACGGAACAACGACGACCACGGTAGCCGGGTTTCACCCTGGTCATGTCGTCTTCATGCGCCCCGGATTCTAAGGGGCGGTGTAACGATAGGCAATGGCTGACGACGGCGACGACGACAAGAAGGCGTGCCCGGAAGGCGACGTGATTTCTTTGGGCCCTGACCTCGGGGGGATGCGCCCGTGTATCCGACACAAGGAGGATCACACGGTTTCGTTGGGATTCCTGTGTCCCAACCGAGGCGACGGTACCGATCCACCGGGAGAGAAGGTCAACCTTCGGCGACGAGGCGACACCGGCGATTACGACGTCGAGCCCACCGAGAACGGTAGGGCATCGAGCGGCCCCGCGAAGGTGAACTCGAAGGCCTTCAAGAAGAACTACGACTTGATCTTTGGGGCGAAGGCCCCTGTTGGTGAAGCCTAGCTTACGTTTCGAAACAGCAAAGGAATCAGGAGAGATGAGCGACCAGGAAATCAAGTGCAAGGACTGCCCCACCACGTTCACGTTCACGGCTGGTGAGCAGGCGTTCTTCACCGAGCGCAACTTCACGACACCCGTTCGATGCAAGCCGTGCCGTGACAAGCGGAAGGCCGAGAAAGAGGGACGGGACAACGGTGGCGGGCACATCAGCGGTGGCAGCTACGTGAGCAGCCCCGCTCCTCGTCCGGTCGTTGTCGAGACCGCACCTCCGGCTCGTGGTGGTGGCCGCAAGGGCGGTGGTGGTGGCAAGCGGCGTGACGCTTGGGACGACTGACCTAGTCTTCGTCGTCGTTCAAGAGTCGTTCGTGCCACGTGGGCGCTAGAGGTCCCGGCGGAGGCTCCACCAGGGGCGGTGGAGGGAGGATGCCCATCTCTTGCCGAATCCTAGCGACTGTTAATTCGTGGCCAATCTCGGCCTCCTCCCATGACGAGTAGCGCTCTTGGAAGTCGTCCAAGGGGCCGCCGAACGCCATGGTTTCGAATAGGACGGGCAGACCTTCGCTGCTGTAGTTGTGATCGATCCCTAAGAAGACCGTGGAGACGCGGACTTCAGGGGTTACGTCCGTTTCCGCGACACGGCGGCGGTTGACGTCTTCATTGAAGATCGCCCACTCCACGATGTTCGCTGCCGGGACCGGGGTGTGATTCTCGTCGAGAATCCAGTGGGTCAGACGAGAGCGCTGCGTCACGTGTTAAAATACACCGTTCGTGACCGGATAACGGTGTAGACACTGCAAATGGATCTGCATGCTCAGGTCACCTCCGTTTTCTTGGACGGTGGTACGAACGTTGACAAACTCCCCGACAGCGACCCGAAGAAGGCGAAGGGTCAGGCGATGGGGGACTTCTTCACGCAAGGGGTCGGCTACCTCAAGACGGACTTCCCCAACGATACGATCCGCAAGCTCATGTCCCTTGTCTGGGACATCGTAGGCAGCAAGATCACGCCGATCGCGATGGGGCCGGACGTCCAAAGCGTCAGCATCGCCGTCTTCGGCAACCCCGTTCTGCCCCAAGCTGCGGTGTTCCTACCCCACAACTGGCTCGATGAACTCAAGCGAGACCCAGTTCTCCAGATGGGTGCCCTCGTCTTCGTGGGTTCCCAGATCGTCGATTTCTACAACCGACGGCTCATGGATCAAGCCGAACAGAGCATCAAACGAGCACGGGCTCACGAGGCGGAGTTCCTGCTCACATCGAAGCGGCACGTCCCCCACCTCGTCTTCAACGACTACCAGAAGAAGGTTCTGGAAGACTTCCCGGAGGGGGTCTCCACCTTGGCCGTGCTGGACCTGCTCTACACCTCGAAGGAATTCGTGCCGCCGGCATGAGCCTCCCGGTCGCGTTTGAGCACTGGATTGGTCAACGGGTTCGGCACAAGACCAACCGTTGGGTAGGTCGTGTGGCTGTTGTGGAGTGCACGGTCTGCGCGGAACCGATGTCAAAAGCCATTGTCACGTGCCCCCACAACGCGTACTGCCTCACGATCGATCAAAATGGGTTCCTCAAACCTTGGTGTCGCAAGGAGGACTTCGAGGACGCCACCGTTCGCCTCACCGTTTGGGAACGCATCCTGGAGGGGTCATCTCCTTTTGATCAACTCGTCGGGCGATTGTAGTCCCCGCTATGAGCACCTGTACAACGCGTATCCCGGCCACCGTGTGGGGCTGTTTTACCGGGGGGGTCAACAACCCCAACCGGGTCCACCCCGGCCTTTGCCGGGAGCCGAGCTTCTGCTCGGCCACTGCGACGGCGATGGCCGTCGACCTCTGCGAGTACGCAGAGAGCGTCTACGGACGCATGTTTGCGTGCCTCCTCACGGCCTACACGCCGTGAGTGAGGTGGCCCCCGAATCCTTTAGTCGGCCACCAAACGAGAGGAACTCGACCCCATGAATTCTGAGGACCCCCGCGTCTGGAAGACTGTTGCTGCGTCCCTTTCCAGCACGGACCACGGCAACCTGGAATACGTCGGCAGCTTTAAGTCTGGTCGTGTCTTTGCCCAGCTCGATGACATGCCGAGTTTCAAACGCCTGGAGAGGGCCGGGCTTGTCATCATCGAAGTCATCGAACCCAACCCGAAGCGCTGGCCTGGCCGTTACCGTACGGTTGTTTCCCTCACCGACAAGGGCCGTAGCACCCTCGACGAGAAGTGAACTCATGCTTGCTTGACAGGCGGCCCGTTCGTCGGCATCATCGGTTCATGCTCTAGCTGTGCATCGACATCTTCGGTTTCACGTAGCTGCGGGAACCCCCGCGCTCTCGTGGCCCTCCTTGGACTCCTGCCCGCAAGGTCGCCGTATGGGCACCCTGTCACGCGAGACGTCATCGTCGGTTTGTCGCCAAACCGCAAGCGACGAAGATCACGTGGCCGGATGACGAGAGCCTTCGTGCGATGCTCGCATCGGCGCCGTGCTCGACGGTTTCGAAGAGCTTGGGAGTCAGTGACGCTGCGGTGAAGAAGCACCTTCGTCGGTGCGTGTGACGGCAGCGTCCTACTCTTTCGCGAGGGCATGGTCGACCCAGAAGGCACGGGCCTCCGTGACCTGTTCCCACGACGTGAGCCCTAGGTCTCCCGGCTCCCTTGGTGCCGACGGACCACCGTACGCAGTGAACAGGATGCACGCCTTGCCGTCATGCGGCCCGGCGATGACGGTGAGCACGCGGGTCTTACGGGAAGGCCTCACCACGACCCTGGAAGCGCATTTGCGGGCTCCTCGGATGGCGTAGGTCACCTGGTCCTCCGGGACCGGCTCGTCCCCGCAGAGGGGCCCGTAGAGGCCGCAGTCGACTTCCCCGAGGGTGTCGGGGAGGGTGACAGTCTCGATGAAGAAGGCTTCGCGGTCAGCGAAGCGGGCGAGGAGCCAAGCGACGTGCTCCGGCGTGAGGTTGTGGTCGAGGTGCGAGGCGGCGTGGGTTTCGAGGCTCATACCCCAAGGACGCATCGGGCCGCCCGGATCTGACAGGGACGCTCAAATAAGCGTGCCGAGAAACTCGCCGCTCGTGATCGCCATGTTGATCGTGTCGACGTCGGTTCCGCTTGGGAACACGAAGATGCTCATCGGGTATGCGTCTGCGGTCCCCGCCTGGACGACGAGCCAGGCTTGCATGGCTTCGGGCGTACCATGGGTGATCCCGCTGATCTTGGCGTCGATTTTGGCGTAGACGACCGCGACCTCGGCACTTTCGAGGGCGATGTCCCCGTTCTCATCCCGGAACACGAACTTCCCATTCTCGACCGTGTACATGGCGATGACCTCGTCCGGCCTTTCTACAAGTTCTCCCTACGAGCCGGGAGTGACTTTGATGCCCTGCTTCTTGGCCGCCTCGAAGGTGGCCTTCGAGATGTCGAAGAAGGTCTCCCCGCCCTTCCTCCAGGCTCGGAAGTGAGGCTTCTGAGCCCGGCGCTTCAGGTCCTCTTCGTATTTCTTCTGCTCGGTCCCGTCCATGCGGTTGAACTTCGTGCGGTCGAACAGGTTGAGCCAGTTCTCCTGATACTCCTCGACCGATTCCGCATACGTCTGAACCCACTCCTCCTCCGACATCGTGCCTTCAGGGAAGCGGACAGCCTTCGCAGCCATGCGGCGATCGTAGGAGTAGCTCATACGCACACCACCCATAAAAAGAATCTGTGATCGACTACGAAAGCGGCAAGTCTACGACGGCGTGGTACGGGTCGAACGTCTCGGTCGTGACGAAGAATGCACCGCTCGCCGGGATCCGCTTGCCCTTCGCGTCGAGGATCGGAACGTCGGACGGGATCTCCGCGATGAGGGCGTCCCACTTGAGGACCATGATCCCCTCACCTTCGACCAGGATGAGGGCCTTCTTCTTCGCGTCGAACATGACTTTGACCGCCGCACGGGGACGGCCGATGGTGTGCGACTTCGATGCGGCTTTTTTCAGGAAATGCACGGCTACTTCTTCTTTCTTCCTCGTTGAACGACAACTTCCCAGGCGGCAGCAGCACGGGTCAACCTCGCCCCCGCCGTACTGAAAAGGGTCCCAGCTTCGTCGAGAGTTTCACTGACAGCGGCGCTGTGTTCGGCTCTGACGAGCAACATGACGCCGATCGTCTGGTGGATGCAGAGCGTTGCCCGGAGGAGGTTGGAGACACACGTACGAAGGTCCTCCAGAGCTTGGTCTTTCAATTCCTCGGTGGTGTGATCGCTCAGGGCTTTCGTGGCCATCAGTTCTTGGTCTCCTCGTTCCGAATCTTCGCCATGATTTGCGAGGCGATTTTCAGCGTCAGCGACACCGCTTCCGGCGGAAAGCTCTCCGGCTTGTGGTGCCCGAGAGCCCGGTGGATCTCCCGAAGTCGTTGTCGTTCAGCGTCGGTGAGCGACCCTTTCTTGAAGGCCAGCGCGTAACGCTCCTTCTGGAGCTGGATGTTGAGGTCCTCGAAGTGGTCGGTCTCTTGGAGCAGTACCGAGGTGCACTCAGGGCATGTCGTTGATGCGTTCCCCGCTTCCCAAATGATGTCGTCTACTTCGAGCGTCCCATGGGCCTCGCATGTGCCGAGGCCGCAGTAGAACATGACCTTCATCCGCGTTTCCTCTCCAGCAAACCCCCTAGAAACAGATACAGCCCGGCAAACGCTGTGGATTCCCCTGTCTGTTGGTGGGGTGCAAGCCCTACGTCCTCAATATCCCAGTACCAGCTAAGGTTCGATCCGAGGAGCGCGTAGAGCTTCTCCGGGTTGAGGTCTTCGACGCGTACCAGGGTCCCTGCTCGGGCGAGGTACGCGTCGAACCACTCTTCGATCTCTCGCTTACCGGGGGGCCATTTTGCTGCCACGTTTCACCCCCTTGCGCTTCGGTTTCAGGTTCGCTGCCTCCGCTTCCCGAATTAGGGTAGCCGCATCACGCCGAGCGGTCTCTTCCGCGATCTCCTTGAAGACCTCTGCGAAGATGGGGCGGTCGATGCGAGCCTGCTCCTTCACGACCTCATGTGGAGGCCGGACGTATGCCTCACCCTTCGTGATGAGGTCTCGTACGCGGCCCAGCTCCTCCTCCGTGTGGACGGTCCCGCCCGTGTTGAGGTCGAGGTACCACTGAAGGCACTCCTCACGGGTCGCGAGGTCGTTCACATGCCAGCGGAAGTTGCAGCACGTGATCCGTGGGTGGTCCGTGAAGTCCCGGTGGTACACGCCATCGAAGATGGGGAACTCGTTGTTGAGGAAGCCAAGGGCCGCATCGAGGCGCTGCTTGCCATCTACGAGAACGAGCCAGGATTCCGGATGCTCCGGCCCGAGACGACCGTGAGCCCAGGTCGGGCCGTTGATGTAGATGTCGAGCCCGCTGAGACCACCTCGGAGCATGTACTCCATGAAGCGGACCTTCTGCTCGGGACGCCAGACGTACCCCCGCTGGAAGTCCGGGCAGACGTCGAGTCCGTACTCGACCACGTAGCGGGCGTAGTGCCTCGCGAGGTAGTCCAGCCCCACGTTGACCATGTAGCCGGCCGAGCGGGTGAACTGGGGGATGTCCTGGAACCTTGCCATAGGGATCTCACAACCGGAGCGGAGTCTGATCAAAAGCCGTCAGGGACCGTCCGGGTTGGGCTTCATTTCGGCGGTGAGCACAGCGAGGAGTTCGTTGACTCTCGCGACGATTGCGTCGGTCTTCTTGGTCCGATCTTCGGGGTACGCGTAAAAGAAGTCCGGCTTCATAGTACCTCTACAACCTGGGGTGAAGACCGATCAAACGGTCACGTGCTTTCTTCGTCCGGCCGTGACCACAAGAAGGGCTTAGACGCGTGACTCCGGACATCGGATACCGCTTCCCCCTGGGCCTTCAGACGGCTCAGAATGACACGGATTGTGGCCACGTTCTCATGACCGATCCCCGCTGCCACTTCGGCTACCGTGCTCATCGGGTGCTCCTGTAGGTACCGAATGATCTTGTCGACCACCCGATCACGTCGGACCTTGATGCGTACCTTGGGGGCCTTCCGGGGTGCCCGGTGGATGTCGTACTCACGAAGGATCTGGTAGACCCTTCCGTACGTGAGCCCAACCGCTTTCGCGATTTCGGGCCCTCTCTTTCCCCTGAAATACAAGCTCAGGATACGCCTGTGGTGTTGGGGAAGTGCCTCTACTTTGGGGGTGCCCATACAGGCACTACAAGCGGCCTCGGCTTTGATCAAAACGCGTGCGTCGAGGACCCCTTTATCGCATCCTTGAAGAGAGGATGATCCCTCGGCGGGGAGCGAACGCATGGTGGATAAATCGCCCAAAAGAAGTGGTCCCGAGCCGTTCACGAAAGACGACTACGAGGCTATGTACTGGGGGCTTGTGGACATGCTGACGTCGAGCATGGCCATTGATGAGGCACGTCGGGCTCGTCTGAAGGGACTCGTTTCTCGGTTGTCAGAACAGATCCGACATCTGGAAGGTGGCCGCCGTACGGGATCTGGCCTTCGACAGAAGGTCGTGGTCCTCGACAGGGAAGGGCTCCTTCGCCAGAAGCTCCTCAGCCGTGTTCCTGCGGATGAGACCGGGTCATGGGCAATCTACGGTGAAGGCGGCGAGATGATTCTCTTGGGCGTGATCGAAGGGACGTACGCCGAAGCAGTGGAGCAAGCTCTTGGTGAGCCTGGCTTCATCACGGAAGGCATGGGAGGTCAGATCGACCGCCTAGGTCTCTAGGACCAGTCTCGAAGTCAGGACCAGAAGCCACCGTCGCTCGAACCCCCGCCTCCCGAAGACTGAGACGCTCCGGGCGGGAGGTGCTTGCGAGCCTCGTCGGGGATGACACCTCTTCGGGCGTCCTTGATGTCGACGGGGATGATCTTCGAGAGCTTGGCCATCTCGGCCTTCACCTCTTCTTCGGGTCCCCACCAGCATTCGCAGCCCCACACAACCTCGCCGCTGTCGAGGAGGAGTTTTGGGTTCGAGCGGCGGAGGCCGTTCAGATAGCTCGTGAGGGACATCTGCCCTTCGTTGGGCGGGATCTCGTGACCAATGTACGTTCCGTAGCCGAAGAAGAACGCGGTTCCATCTTCGTGGCTCACGGACATGTACGCGCCAACGCGATCCCCAACTTTCACGTCTGCCATGGGCTAATCCTACACCGGTCGTGACTTCTTTTTCGTGTTCGGGCTGGCCGGTCGCGTCTTCGGCTCTTCGGTGTCGAAGGTCGGTACCTTGCTCGACCGTATGTTGTCCTGGATACAACTTGCCAGAATCTCGGCCACGGCATCGACAGGGGATGGCTTTGGGATGGTTGGGAGCAAGCTCTCTCGTCCCACGCACGCGGGACAGAGGAGGTACAACTCCAGACTATCCGCCTTGGTGTTGCAAGCCCATCCTTCCGGCAAGCTGATGTGCATCGACACGGAAGGATTCAGCTTCGCAATCACTACCTCAACGGTTGTTTGCGTTGTGCAACGATCACATCGACCGTGAGCAGGGAAGGAGAGTCCCACAACTCTCATCCCGCAACAGAAGATTCGTTGACGCGCTCAGCCGCTTCCGGCAGCTTCTACGGGGGCGTCCGGCGTCTGCAAGAGCGTCGAACCGCCAGCGCCGATGACAACGACAAAGAGGTTACCCGCAGCCGGCGTCCCCTTGCGAAGAACATCAGAGATTGCTGGGTTTGGCACCGCGAGCGCAAGGGCGACAACAGCCTGCGGCATGATCATCACTGCCGTCGGAATCTCCTGCTTCTTGAGCACCTTCGCTTCGTGCTCAGGGAGCTGCCCCTTTTCCGCGAGGCCTTCAGCGATAGCACGGCCGATCGCGTCGCGAAGGTCCGCAATCACGATCACCATACCCACATGGTTCGGCAAGGATGCCAGCGACATCATGGCAACGGCGTGGTTGGCGTTCCAGAACGCTACGCGAGCTTGAGTGTCCGGCTTCATCCCTGTAGCTACAACTAGACCTGAAGCCGATCAAGAAGGCAACCGCGATTGCGTTTCCAGCTCTTCGAGGATGGAGCTTCGCTGTCCGGGGAGGAGGCTGAACCCGATGATCCGTTCCAGCTCTGGGAAGGGTCCCCACTGGATAGCTTGGGCGATCCGGGCGCTCGTCGTGAAGGTCTCTCGGTTGGAGTAGAGGAGCACGCCGTAGCGGTTCTCATGTCGGTTGTGGAACAAGACAGCCGTTTGCGGGGGGCGTTTGGAGCCTTGGGTGGTGTTGTCCCAGATGGTCCAGTGTGATCGCGAGGCTTGCTCGAACTGGGCGATGGCCTCACAGCGAACCAGTTCACACGGCTGCGTCCCGAAGGTCCCGAGCCCGTCTTCGCAGCGTACCTGACGACCCCACCACGCGGGAGCCGGCATCGTGCCGCCGCCCCACGACCCCACCATGTAACCCATCGGTCGGAACGACGTGTCTTGGATGTCGACCATGACCTCGTGAGGACAGTCGAAGCGGGCACATGGGACGAACGTATACCGGCGGACTTCCTCATTGGTCTTGTACCCGACCCAACGAACGTGGCCTTCGGGGACCTCTTCGCGCTGGCTGTGGATGGGGTCACTCTCCCGGACAGCCTCCGGCCAGTCCTTCACGTCCCAGAGGACGCTCTCCGCCACCTTGTCAATGTCGTTCAGGTCACGGAGAGTCTCCCACACCACCGCCCCCCGCTTCTGGGAGGCCCCCTCCCGGTCGTATACGATGGCGACGCCCTTGGAGGCGCTCCGAGACGCACACGCCTCCGTCGAGCCTTCCTTGGCCTCTCCCAGCGGCACCAGATGGCCCCATCGAAGTCCGTGGCGGAGATGGAGGAGCGCGAGGCGACGACGGAGAATTTTCGTCGTCTCGTGGTCGTCACCGCAGTCAAACGGACCGTCCGGTAGGCGTGGGTCGAGGGGATCCAGCCACCAAGCGATGCCACAGTCGGCATGGGAGCATTGGACCTCTACGGTCCCCTTGGGTCGAAGACTCTCGCTCTCGTCGGTCATTTCGACTCCAGCTTGCACGTTGGACATGTGGCTTCGTTGCGATCACGAAGGTCGACCCACTTGTGCCCCTTCGGCCATTTGCCTGGGACCTCGGCCGAGAACCGGCAGAGGGGAGCCCCCTGGTACAAGATGTGGACCCTCGGCATGAGCCCGAGGGATTCCATGAGGCACTCGTGATGATACGGCAATTCGTGAGGGTCTCCAGGGTTGCCGCAGAATGGCATGATGATGCCCTGGTCGCCTTCTACGAAGAGTTTGAGGCAACGGGAGCATGGGGCCGTGGGCGTTGGGGCGTGCTTGTCGGGGTCGCAGACGGGCGCCCCCCAGTTAGCTCCAAACCACCGCATCAACTGCCCCTCCATCCTAGCTCCCTACACCACTCTCATAGCAAGTGCAGCACACGGGCTCGCCCATCCCGTCATCTCCATCGTTGATCTCGGCTCTTCGCCCGCAGTTCCGGTAGCACATGCTCGGCTTGACGATGGACTGGACGCGGTTAGCCGCATTGCACCAAGCCTGGCGCTCTCTCTCGGTGAGCCGCTCCCACGGAAGGTAGACTCGGTGTGACAACGGCGCGTACGGCTCTGGCATGCACTCCGCCCACGTCTCGTAGTTGGCTCGTCCGAGGTCTTCGAGTGTGTAGTCCGGCTCGTCCACGGTTACTTGATCCGTTCGGCTCTGAGTCCGTGGAGATAGAGCTTGGCAACAGCTCCGAAGTGCTGGATCTCGATGTACGCCTTTCGTGCGGTGAACACTGTATCGATGCAGATGACGTGCTCTTCGATGGCTCCGGTGGGCCACATGACGCGGAGCTTCTCCCCGTTGAACAGGTCGAGCCCATCGAGCTGATCGACGTAGCCTTCGCCGTCGGAAACGATCGGGTTCATGTGAGAGCCGTTCGGAGTTTGGCGAGGTACTCGATGGCCTTCTCTTTACCCCACGCGTGGATGTGATCGTCCCCTCTCGTGACCTCTTCCGACTCGAAGAGGGTCGGGAGCGCCTTCCCTGTCCCCTTCCAGTCGATGTTGATGACTCGCTTCCGCCAGCCGATCTTGAGGTCTCCGGCAGGGATCTTGGCAAGGAACCACGGACCGCACGCCTCGCATGGGCAGTATTCGTTCGGGATCTCGTTCATGACGAGGTTTTTGAACCCGGCGCTCGTGAAGACCTCGGTGAAGAACTCTCGGCTCCAGCGGGCTTGACGAAGTTCAGAGCATCGTGTGTGTTCGAAGATGAACACGGTGAGGGAGGACTCGTCCCCTGCTTCGGCGATGTACTCTTGGGTCACGCATTCGTTGTTGAAGGGCGGGTGGTGGTAACGCCAGCCCTTCTCGTTGACCACGCGGTTCTTGTACTTAGGGTGCGGGGACAGGTCGATGAATTTAGGGTTCCGGATGCCAGGGTCCGGGCCGAAGCGGAACAAGCCTTCCTTGCTTCCAGCGAGATCCTTCTCGTGGTCCGCAATGCTTCGCCCAGGTTGTAGCGGGATCACACGTTCGTCTTTCCGAACACGGGTGTCGTGTGCGGTCTCCAACGTCCAGCCCTTGTCGCATTCGGGGCAGATGACGTGGGTTGGCGGGACCCCTGACTCGAACCCATGGCTGATCGACAAGCCGGAGAGCATGGCGTAGAGGTCCCTCGACTCGACGACTCTCGGGAGTGCGGCCGGGATGTCCGTCGGCTTGTAGTTCAGCTCGAACTTGCACTTGCCGAAGTTGCCGCACGCGTCCGCGAACCAGCGGCCCAGGATCACAAAGTCCCGGAGTCGCTCCTTGCGGTCGTACCCCGCCGTGAGGCGTTCGCGGATCAGCCGGTTTAGGCCGTCCAGGTCGTTGAGGTACGCCGTGATACCTTGGACGGTGTCGTATTCGGGCATGCCTTGTGATTACACCGCATCGTCATCATCGAGCCGTTCCCACTGCGACCGCCGCACGATTTCCGGCGTCACCACGGGTTCTTGTTCACCTCGCCGTCGCCGCATATTGCGGCGTTCATGCTCAGGAATTCCGAGACGTGGCTCACCCACGACGAATTCCTCGAAGAGAAAGCGACGAGCATCCGGGTGCATCCCGACAACGCAGAATCGTCGGTGCTGCACATCCAACACGATCCCAGCCTGATCCGCGAGGGAGTGGATCATAGCCATGAGAAGCTGGTCCGAGTTGTTGTCGTGGTGATGGTCATCGACGTCCAACCACCGATTAAGGTGATTGCAAGCGTTACGGAGAGAGGCAAGGGCGAGGACGAAGGTACGCCCCGTACGGCGGTCCTCCAACCCTTCCCCGTTCATCCACTCCATGACTCGGAGGGCTTCTGCTTGCTGACGCGAAATCGTCGGCACGCCCTTAGCCTACACCGGAAAGCTTTGGTGTAGAAAGTAGAGCGTGAACCCGGTACCCGTTCCCATCGGCATCCTCGTGTTCCTCGGTCTCGGGGTCTTCTTCCTCGCCCTTGGCTGGGCTCGCACGCGAGCCACCCACGCCGCTCATCGTGGCGCGATCGTTGCCCTTCAACTACGCGTCGATCAAGCCGAGAAGAGCCTCGCTGCGAGTGCTACACGGCTCGCGAATCAGCGGGACAACATCACATCTCAGCGTCGTCAACTCCAGGAAGTCCAAACGGAGCTGAGGGCTCTACAAACCAGCATCGCCCCCCGTGCCCTCAAAATAGAGACGTCCGAAAGTCTCCCCGCTGCTGTACGCCGCCGGAAGAAGCAGCAGCCCAAGAGCGCCTTCGAGCGTCTTGCTGGTGACGACGAGATCATTGAAGGGGGCGACGAGTGATTCGGCTGGTGTAAAGAAGATGGTAGGTTTGGTAAAAATGGACGACCTGGCTGCCCTGAAAACACAGATCGCCAGAGGTCGCGTCACGTTTCGCGTCAACGGTGTGGACGAGCGCGGGAGTGTGACGCATTGGGTTGAGGTGGATGCCGTACCCCAAGGTGTCGAGTGGGCGGTGAAGACGACCTACGGCAACGGGGTGGAGCGTACGAGGACTGTCCCCAGTGTGCTGATTGAGGTTGCACTGACCGAGCTTCTTCTCACCATTCGCAGCAAGTTCGTCCAACTGTGTCCCCACGGAGTTTCATGACCAAGGCGCTTCTTCTGCCGACAGTCGGACCAGGGTGGGCTATGGACGTTCAACTCGAACCCGGTGCCCACCTCGTGATCGTCACGGATCAGGACACGCTGTCCATCGAAGGGCGACGGGCGGGATTGGAGCTTCGAGACACGCTGGCTGTGTTGTCTTCTGAGGGATCTCGTTTCGCCGTCTTATTCCGAAAGCCGATTGTGGAGGCTACGATCGTTGCGCAAGTGCTTGCGACGGGGACCGGAGCGATCAATATCAACGGGACGCGGGTTGGCGGTGAGACGAGAACGCTCAATAGTTATACAAGCGTTGGCCCCCAAGGATGCGTGAATCGCCCCGGTGAGACGTCACACGCGGGACGTGAGTACGAAACTCGGATCACCGCGCAGGGACGCTGGCCGACGAACATCGTCTTCGTTCATGCCGAGGGCTGCCGCCAGTGCGAGGCTCGGAAGGTCAAAGGGAATGCAACATCCAAGTCTTTCCACGGAGCCTACGAGGGGGAATCAAACACAGGCTTCCTCCGAGGCTGGTCGCATTCAGGTAACCAGCACTCCGACGAGGACGGCCTAGAAACCATCGAGTCGTGGGACTGTTCCTCGGAGTGCCTCATCCCCTTTCTCGATGTCCAGAGCGGCGTCAGACCCGCCACGTTGACCGGGAGAGCGAACCCGGACATGACCCACACGAACCCAGGGGACAACCACGGCGCCTCCTGGTTCGGAGGTGGGAACTCGAACGTCTACGCGGACAATGGCGGGGCGTCGCGGTACTACCCGCAGTTCGCCAACGACGCTGAGCTGTTCGATTGGATCACTCAGCTCATCACACCCCCAACGGAGGTATCATGAGCGGTACAGCCTTCTTCTCATGTGGGGGTGACAAGTGCCCCGAAGGCGGAGAGCATGTCTGGGACGGGCCCACGAAGGTCTTCACCCGAGGGTGCGTTCACTGCGAAGGAGAGGCGGAGCCGGATCCCAACTGCAAGCGGTGCAAGGGCGATCCTGACTGGTCGTACGTCTCCGGGGAGGCTGCGACGTGCTCGAAGTGCGGCCTTGACGCCATGAGTCATTCCCTTATGAACGGGCCCTGACCATGTGGATCGTTCATCGACGGGCCGCTGAGACTGACCCCTGGGTACAATGGGGTGTCGAGCATCCCACATGCCAGGCTGCGCGGGCGGCGTACTTGGCAGACGAATCCGACGACGGGCACGAGGCCGATCCTTGGGAAGCGGTCCAAATCGGTGTGGATACAACGACAGAACTGCTCCCCGTAGAATGAGTTACGGACGTCTCTCGAAATCCCAATACACGGCCCTTGCCCCTTTCGTGCATGGCAAGACAGTCCACGATATTGGTGCGGGCGATCTGACCCTCGCGGGCTATCTGCTCACCTTGGGGGCCTCTCACATCATTGCGATCGACAAAAACCCGTGGAAGTCCAAGGCGACGAAGAATATCACGGTCATCGAGACGTATTTCGAGCGTTACACGGACCCCCTCGACGTCGCGTTCGTGTCCTGGCCCATCAACCACTTCGATCAAGGCCTCCTTGACCTGATTGGGGCTGCTCGTACCGTCATCTACCTCGGGAAGAACTCCGACGGGCAAGCGTGTGGGTTCCCGTTGCTCTTCGACCACCTCTCGAAGCGCGAGAACCCCGTGTACATCGCGGAGAGGCCAAACACGCTGGCTATCTATGGCCCCAACTTCGTCGAGAGACCCCCGAACGGGGAAGAGAGAGCTTCGCTTTCCATCGACGAACGCATGTGGAGCTACGACGAATTGGAAGGGCCTACAACTAGGATTACCCTTCCAGGATGACCTCCCACACGGTACGCCTAATACCCGTGCTTTCCACGGGTGGGTTGGGTGGGACCCGACGGGATGGGATTTGATTCTGCTGGCTCCGGATAAGGGCAAGGATGAACGGGTGATCTGGGTTCCTGTCCCCGAGTCCGAACCTACGGGACCGAATATCGCCAAGACGGATGGTGGGGTTCGCCGCGATCTCGAACATCGGCATCTGGACTCGGCGTCCCTGTATGCGGTCTATCGCACGGGGGTTGATTACGGCCGTCCCTACTTCCTCACGCACCGTAAATCCGAGTGGTTCTCGTGGAGGGTCGGCGGCCAGAACTTCGAGTTCGGTCCGGATGGGCATAGGCATCGGAGTGCCCATGTGCTCCTGTTGGAACACGCCCATGCGACCGATCTCATCTAGCCGACGGAAGACTTCTTCGTCTTCAGCGGTTCGGATCTGCTCAGCCAAACGAGCGGTCTGCGCGTCGGGGACCCGGTAGGGATTGCGATTGCGACCTGTTGTACGGGGCGCTTCCATGTACCGCTGGAGATCCTGGGCAAATCCGTTTGCCAAGAGAGGCACTGCATCTCGTCGAAGTCGGTCGAGGGTGACTTCTTGCGGGGCCAACGGGAGCTGATTAGCTGCGGTTTCCAAGAGGGTACGGACGATCGACCCTGGGCGGAAGTCGAGATCAGGGGATTCGGCCCGCAGTGTGCCCATTGCTGCTGCCACCCACTCCGCAGGGCACATCGGAAGGGAGGACGTGACGACCCCTGAGCCCATCGGCTGTTCATTGGGCCCTTCGATCAACGATTGCCCTGAAATGAGGCGCTGCCGGCGTTCCGCCTCGGTCAACGGAGAGATGTTCGCGGAGTAGTCCACCTGAAGGTTGAGGAGGTGGTTTTGGGGAAGCCGATGGTCGCGCGGCACGTCCTGAAGGTACACCGGCAGAAGAGTTTACAGCCAGAAGAGACCTGAATAAATCTACGGGTCGTCGTAGCGGGTCGTGCCCCATATGGGTTGTTCCACATACTCGGGGACCGGATCCTCGGCGGGGGGCTGAGGCTGAGGGGGGATTGGGACAATCTCTTCCCCTGGGAGCTTGATGATCATCGGTTGGAGTAACTCCATGTACGCTTCGTGTGCTTCGACGACCACCTCGTCCCGGCCGTTAGGGGCCGCCGCAATTGCAGCTTCGAGGAAAGGGACCGCCGCACTAGCGGGCGCCTTCACTGCCACCGTGTCGCGGTACTCACCAAGCGTCGCCGGGCACTCAGCCCCATTCAGATCGGTTCGCATGTCCATGCCCTCCTAAAAGACGAAACGTGTACGAAGTACACCGTTCGGCGGAATTAAACCAGAGGGGGCTGCGCCCGGTCGGTGTAAGAAGCACCCATGTACGGCCCCCGTTCTTCAATCACCCCCGTTCGCACCGACCTCAACACGGCTCGGTTCTACGGGCTCGTGGACATCATCAAGTCGATCTCGAAGGACAGCCTCAAGAACTACGACGACCTCATCGAGACCCTCGAAACGGTCACCGTCAGCATCCACGAAGAGGCGGACGCGCTCGCCAAGGCCAACAACGCGATGACCGCCGAGGTTCGGGATTCCACGCGGCGTCGCGTGAACCCGTTCTCGTCCACTGAAGAGCAGGAGGACATCTTCCGAGACCTTCGCCACACCGTGAGCGGCAACAACTTCCTTCGGGTGATCTTCGACGTCGTGAACGCGATGCAGGCGGGGTTCAACAACATCCTGGAGACCTCGCGTGGGCTCCGCCCCGGACCCCTCGTTCTCTCGAAGAAGCGGTTCAACACCGACGAGGAGGACTTCGACTTCGATTCGCTGCACAAGATGCACATCGAATTCCAGATGAACGAGAACACCCTGTCGAACTTCGTCGAAGGTGTCGTCAAGGCGGAAGCAGCCCGTACGATCGTCATCGCTCTGGGCCGCTTCCTCACAGAGAAGCTTGATCGTTACTACAACCTCTTGGTCCACCGGCATTCGGTCGAGGGTGTCCAGATCCACCGTGACCCGGTCGTGACCGACGTGGCTCTCAGCGTCTTCGAGAACGTCGACGCCCATGGGGAAATCGCGGACGGAAAGAAGCCCGACGAAATCAGCGCCTACTCGGTTCGCAAGGCCAGCATCATCGCCGACGCCATCAAGGACGGCCTCGTCGGGGTCTTCATCCGCCAGCCCGACAAGCTCATCGAGTACATCATCGACCACATGAAGGACCTGTGGAAGCTCGCCACAGCCCTGCACTCGACGGCCAAGCCGCTTGCCGATCAGGTTCGTGGCGTCCTTGGGTCAAGCGTCCGCAAGCCCCGTGAGATGAGTGAGTCGGAGTTCCAGCAAGCGCTGGTCTTCCTGAAGGACCTCGATCCTCGGAACGTGGTCTACAAGGAGCGCACGGGGCTTCTCACGTCCGAAGAGCGGTTCGACCTCAGCTTCCAGAACGACACGCTCCGAAACGTCACCCGCCGGCTCTCGGACGGGACGTCTACGGATGACCTCATCCAGTACATCCTCCAGCGCAAGGTCGAGCTGCGAGACTACTACCAGGATGAGAACTCGTTCTACGTCTGCAAGATCGGCAACGGCAACCCCTTCACGGGCGACGCGCCGGGCGAGCTGACGGTCATGCCGGGGACGCGTCCTGTCGTGAACCTCGACGAGATCATCGGCTCAGGCTTCGAAGAAGTGAAGAGCTTCATGGGACAGGTCGAGGCGTCGTCCAAGTGGCACGACCTCTTCCTCGCGACGAGCCCTAGCCGCACGGCCGACAAATCGAACGTGCTCCTCATCGGACCGCAAGGTTGCGGAAAAAGCGAGATATTACGCGCAGTTGGAGGGGACAAGAAGTCGATCGGCGTCTTCGCGACCGGCTCCGACTTCCTCACGTGCTGGAAGGGTGAAGCGGAGAAGAACCCCAAGAGGCTCTTCGAGGCGTCGCTCAAGCTCCAGAAGGAGTCGAAGAAGCACGTTCACATCCTCATCGACGAGATCGACACGATCTTGAACAAGGAGTCCGGCCGTGAGGCGTTCGGCGGGACGAACCTCGTCACCGAGTTCCAGAACCTCATGGACGGCGTCGTTCACTACCCGAACCTCTCGGTCTGGGGCGCGACGAACAACCCGGAGAGGCTACCGATGCCGTGCCTCCGGCGCTTCTCGAAGGTCCTCATCGTTGGGGAGTTGGCCCAAGAAGATCGCATCCAGCTCCTCAAGCACTTCGCAGCGTTCCTGCCTGTCGCGGACATCTCCGACGACGAGTGGCACAAGCTCGCTCTCAGGCTCGAAGGGGCGACGGGCGATGTCATCCGCAAGGTCATCGACCACGTGTGGCGTGAGCGCATGACCTGGTTCGTCGCCAATCATCAGGTCGAGGCGGCCAAGGTTCTCGACTGGCTCTCCACGGTCCAGGGGACTCAGTTCTCCCTCCACGCCTTCACGGAAGCTCAGCGTAAGCAGTTCAAGGACCGCCTCCGCCCGTTCCTCCAGATCCACCTGAAGGACATCGACGCCAGTGTCACGGCTCACCTGGAGATGGTCGCCATCCACCACGAGATCCGTACGGCTGTCGAAACCTACTCCAAGGCCAGGGCGTTCCTAGCTCAGCTCAAGCGGAACGGGGCCCCGCTCAGTGTCGAGAATCAGCCGAACGTTTGATCGGCTGACGCGCCGGTTGTTGGGCTCCCATGACACCCGAACAACGGGCGCGGCAAGGATTTCTGATCAATTCGGGGTGCTTCGTTGCGAAGAACTCGTGGTGGATGGCCCTCTGCCCGAAGCACGGGCAGACCCAACACCTCGGCTACCTAGGCGGGGCTTGCGTCGAATGTCAGAAGGAAAGGGTCCAACCCAAATGAAGTGGGACATTGACGAGAAGCTCGCTCAGCTTGAAAACGTTGGGGCGGCGGGCACTATGATCACCCGTTGTATCATGGACGTCGACCTCATGATCCGCGAAGGGGTCAAGCCGACCGCCGCTCAGCGCGAACGTGGGCATGGCAACATCTGGTGCATCGCCGTCGGAAGAGCGTTGATGCCGAAGGCTATGTTCTACGGCCAAACGATCCGAGCGGCCTTCCTCAAGGCACTGAAGGCCGCCAAGTCAAGGAAGGGTCTACGGACTCCTTGGGGCGAAAAGGTCGCGCTGCGGGCATCCTAGGACGCCGCGAGAATCATCTCCACGTAGCGAACCCAAGGAAAGTTCGGTCCAGGGTCCCAGTGGCCCTTACCCCCATTGAATGCGTTCGTGATGTCGATGTGCCCACATAGGCCCCGCTTCTTCGCCTTCAAGTCTGCGGGGGTGAGACGGACCATCGGTATTCCGTACTTCTTACAGAGCCCTGCGACGAGCTTCGCGGAGAGTAGCAGCATCGCTGTCGACGCGGGGTCCGCCCACTCCTCCGGGGTCTGCTTCGCGTACCCTGCGTGCTCGATTCCGATCCCGTTGTGATTCGCACCGGGGGCGTGCCAGGCCACATCACTGTCCTTCACGCACTGGACAACCGAATCTTGATCGACGCAGTAATGGGCACTCGCATTAGGGGCCGTAGGTCCCGCAAACCAAGCGGCGACGTTCTCCGCTGTCGTCCCCTTCTCGGGGGATTCCATCGTGTGAATGACGATGAGGTCGAGCGCCGTCCTATTCGCTTTCGTGTAGTTCCTCGCCTGGACGAACTTGAACGTTGTGGTCTCCGGGAGGGTGGGGGGGGAAGGGACGGCCGCCGCGAGCGTCGTCGCGTCGACCAGCCCCGTCGCCGGGAGACCGACCGAGGCCTGGAATACCTTCGTCGCTGTCTCCGTCTTCGGTCCGAAGTCCCCGTCTGTTGAGAGCCCCACACTCAGCTTCTCGTTCAGGAACCTCTGCCAATCCGCGATCTTGCTTCCCTTGTCTCCTCGTTTGAACACGTCCATCGAAATCTCCTTTTGATCGAAAGCGGTCCCAGTTGTATCCCGAACACGAGTAGGCCCCTAAGAGGGTCCGGGGTTTCGAGCCGCCCCGCTGCAAATGGCTTCCAACTCCCCCCACCTTAGGAGCGCGATGCGGAGTCGAAGGACTGTAGCCAGCCAACGCACCGGCTGAGGGTTATCGAAGCACCCCGGACACTACCCCCTTGAAGCTGGCACCTCACTGCCTCAAACGGCGGTGCTCGAAAGAGCGCTCTGCGGTCTTTCTGCATTTCACGAGGGCTAGACCTTGATGGTCAGGTGGACCCACTCGTCGACCGCTTCCCAGTTTGCATAGACATTGGCGGAGCCGAACTGAGAACGAACCTGATCGACAATCCGGCGGGCTTCCTGAATGTCGTGCTGGCCAGGTCGGTCCTCACCCACATCCCCATTCTCGCGCGTCGAAAGAGAAAGGGTGGTCGCCGACTCTTCGTCGATGTCGAAGTACGTCCGGAGCCCGTGAACGAACTCCTTGACGGTCTGGATGGTCGGCTTGCTCGGACCGCCCTTGCCTTGGAATGGCCCCCCAAGAGCTTTGAGCATCTTTTCGACCCCGAACTCCTTGAGGAGCCCGAGAGCGTCCTTGGCCTGTGGGAGCCCCGGACTCTTCTTTTCGATCGCCGCGTAGACGTTCGAATTCGGGTCGAAGAGCCCGAGTGTGAGGGACGGGGGCATGAACACCACACTGGGCGTCATATAGTGCCGCTCTGCGGGATGGACGTCCACGTTCGAACGGAGGGCCAACCGCATGATCCTCGCCGAACGAACGGGGGATTTGCACATGATGTCCACGTTGATGCCGCCATGGCTCGATGAAAGGACACCCACCTTGGCGTCGCTTGCAGAGCACTGACACTCGGGGAGCGCCTTGGTCAGCGCGTTCGCAAGCTTCTTCGCAGAGGCGGTCATCTCGGCGGGAAGACCAGCGCCCACATACGCGAGAAACAGCCTTTCGGCCGCCTCCCGATCACGCATCCCTCTCGTGAACGCCTTGCTGTGATCCTTGGGCAGAGCGGACGAGGCCCGGCGGTCGTAGCTGTAGGGCATACCTCTCTGGTCCGATAAAAGCGTCAACGAGCGACGGTAAGCCTCTTCGGCTTCTTGGGCGCATCGGTCATCTTCACGCCGCGTGAAGCCTTCTTGGCGACCCTGCTGCATTCGGAGCAAAGGGGGACGGTACCGTCTTTGGTGACGGCCTTGTTCACGGAGCAGCCGAGGCACATGCCGAGGTCAGCGGGCATGCGCCCATCCTACACCGGGTCGTCCGGTCGCGCTAGGCTCCGGGCGGGAGAACGCGCTGGACGGCATGGCCATTCCCGGAGGCGACGTGTTTCAGTGGGATCGAGAAGTCCCCGTTCTGAAGTATGGTCCCCTCATTGAACTCGTGGCCGCTGATCTTGGTCGCGAGGAAGGGGCGGAGGGCGGCCGGCACTTCGTTGTCGAACCGGACATCGTAACCGTTCGGAGCCGACACGGAGCCGACAGCGATCGTGTGGTCGACCGCGACCTTGGCGGAAAGGTCTGGTGGGTTGCCATCGTGGGCGTCCAGGGCGGGCAAGAAGAGCCGCGATGCGTCCTTGGGCTCGTACCACCAGAGCATAGGCTCGGCCTTCACGGAGCCGTCCCAGGCGCAAAGAGCGAGGGGCCAGCCCGGATACCACTTGGCGTACGCGTCGAAGATCGCCTGGTTCGCACGACCGGGACGCTTGTTGTCCGGCAGATGCTTCAGAGCGGCAGGGATGTCACGGGCGTCCTTGGCGAGAACAACCGTGTAGGACCCGGACTCGAAGACCTGTATGGCGTCGCAATCGTCATCCATCCCTCTACGGCTCTTGCTGAACCCACGGGAGAGACGAGTGTTGGCAGCGTGGATCGCGGTCCGGTAGTTGACGAGTACCGACTTGGCCTCTCGCATGTCGAGTGTGTTCCCTGGTCCGAGGAGTACGTCCGTCGGGATGGGAAGGAGCATCGCGTTGGGGCCGCGCGAGAGGTTCTCGGCGTTGTTTTGGTACCCCATCACGTGTACGAGCTTCCCTTCGTGAAGGGTCTCAGCCGCGTAGAGGATCGTGTCGGTGAGCTTGGCGGGTTCGAGTGTCAGGCACATGAGGCCGTACTACACCGACGGGCCGCCGCATGCCGTCCAAAGTTCCTTGAGTTTACCCGTAGCCAGTAGACGAACCCGCTTCGAAGCCTTGACGAGAGGACTTGCGACGACCTCTCCAGGGTACCCGGATTCGTACAAGATTTTCCCGTCCTGGAACACGAGGTGCTCGATAAATCCGTCGGGGTTCCTGAGGAGAACGACACGTCCCCGAGCGGTTTCCCCGAGGCCCTTGGTGAACCTGTCTTGCACTCGAAGGAGGGCTGCGTTGAGGGCGTCGAG
>Ga0315291_10000696_pt1 | contig 44721 bp, 39 predicted proteins | sample YL17G12_20_MG_FD_203070 | JGI IMG/M metagenome (GOLD analysis project Ga0315291, IMG submission 203070) | Sediment microbial communities from Yellowstone Lake, YNP, Wyoming, USA - YL17G12_20 | ecosystem: Environmental > Aquatic > Freshwater > Lake > Sediment | place: USA: Wyoming | collected...
TGCCGCGGCTTTTAATCACCCTTTACACCCATAAATAATAGCGCGCGGCTGGGAATGGGGCAAGGAGGCAGAGGGAAAATTAGCATCCTTTAACCTTTGCTTGAGCGAGCCGCCGCCGGCGGTTTTACTGATTTATTCTGTGTATCGTCACGGTCACTTTTCCGTCGTGAATAAGGACTTCAAGATAATGATGATACCCGCCGTCGGCCAGCCGTCCCCCGCTGCCGCCGGAGACGTAGATTGGGACGCCGTCTTTCTTCCATTCCTCATACGCGTGGATGTGCCCGCAGAAGATAGCGGTGGCATGGTACTGTTTTAGCAGTCCCAGCAGTTTGTCGCCATCCTCTTGCGGCATGGCATGCCATTCGGCTCCGGCGCGCATGTCAACGGGGGGCACGTGCATAAAGACGATGAGATTATCGTACTTGTCCCGTTCGGCCTTCAGAACGCTTTCCAGCCAGGCATACTCATCGTTGAACACTTCGTCCGTGGCGTTGTCGATTGAGACAAAAAGGTTTTTGCCGACGGAGAATTTGTAGTGCGTTGCGCCGAAGAATTTATTGTACAAATCGCGGTCTTTGACTTTTCCTGCGTCATGATTTCCGGGCACGAATATCTGGGGCGTCTTGCGCTGGTTGCGCAGGATGCTCTTTGCAAACAGGTCATAATCAGCCCCCCTGCACTTGGACACCATGTCGCCTGCGCACGTCATGAAATCGTAGTTGCCGTCCTTCTCGATTTCCGCGACGATATTCTCCACCAACCCGTAACCGTGGTGGACGTCCGCGAACATTGCGAAACGCGTATCAGTCTTGCCGTCGGCGGGGTGGATTTTAAGGTATTGGTCCTTAAGGCGTGCCAACTGTTCAGGGGACGTGGGGGTTGGCGTCAGGCGCCATAATCCCGCAAAGTAGGTGCCTAGAAGGACACCCACCAGCACGACAGGTGAGAATATGAGGAGCCTCTTGCGCATTCAGTTTCTCTGGTATCTGGCGTCGCCGAGACCGCGCTTTCGTTTCAGGGCAACTGATTTTCACAGAATGATAATCATGTTTCGGACGCTCTTCAAGCCGAAAGGAGAAATATTAACATCGTTTAACCTTTGCTTGAGCGGGCCGCCCCCGCCTGTTATCATGTACGTCTCGTAATCGGAATGGACACGAACAGTTCAGGGAATGCGATTATGAAACCAGCAGACTATCCGGACTTTTTGCGGAAACTCCCCGAAGCGGACCTTCCAGTTGACGGCTTGCGCGGCTGGATGCTTCAGGGACCGCACGGACTGGCGATCTTTTTGCATGCGGAAACGGAAATCCTTCTGCCGAAGCACACCCACGGCCACCAGTGGGGCATCGTCGTTGACGGCAACATGGACCTGACGATAGGCGGCGAGACGAAGACATACCGACGGGGCGATTCGTACTTTGTTCCCGCGGGCGTGGCGCATCACGGAAAACTCTATCCCGGGTTTCGCGCGATTGATTGTTTTGAAGACCCCAACCGCTACAGGCCGCGCGCGCGAAAGTGATTCCGGCCGCTCAGTCTGCGAGTTGAGACCTCACGGAAGAACAACGCATGGGGAAAATCGATTTCAAAAGGGGACTTAAGCGCCCCTGCAATTTTGCGTTTGTGCAACGGATTTTGAGGTGATGGCATGGCGAAGTTGATATGCCCCAAATGCAAAAAGGTCTTTGACCTCGCCGCCGCCGGCGGCGTCTGCCCCGCGTGCAAGCGGCAACAGCCCGGCGTTTATGACTTTGCCAACAGCGACGAATTCCTCAGGAAAAACGTCACGATTGTCATGGAAGAGCGGCTGAAAGCGGGGCTGGAAGGTCTCGTGGGCGGCCTCGAATGCGTCATCATCAACACAGAGGAAAGCACACAAAGGCCCGCCGTGGAGGAGATGCTGCGTTACACGGGCCTTAATTTCGACGCCGCCTTTCAGGACGGAGATTACACCACCTGCGTCCTGAAGACCGCCGGTTCCGCGGATTTTCTCGTCCGCTCGCGCAGAATGCCCGGCAACCCGTTCGGGCCGTTCAACGCCTTCCCTAAGTCCCGCCATTTGCCGAACACGCGGCTGGAAACGTTCGTCTTTGAGGCAAAAGACCTTGAAAAATATTTTGCGGTCCAGAAATCCCGCGGCATCCGCTTCCTCACGGACGACATCATCCGCACGGACGAGTACTTCTTCATTCAGACCCAGCCGTCGCGCTTCACCGGCAACTCAATCGGCTTTATCCAGTGGAAGGGCAAACGCGGCGATTACGCCGCCAAAGGCAGCAGGGGGCTTGGCTGGGACGTAAAGAAGCCCGCAAAGCCGCACCTCAAGAACATACGTCATCTCGACCATGCCGCCACGCGCGTCAAGGCCGAGGACCGCGACGCGGCCATAATTGAGTTCCTCGACCTCACGAATTACCACTTCGACTTTGCGATTTACGTCAACGTCTTCAACTCCATCACCAACGTTGCGCGGCTGTCGAAGCAGGACTATGCCATGGTCTTCACGTCGGGGATTTCCCCGTACATCAGCGATGAACTCTCCGGCCCGACGGAGAAATTCGTCCACAACTACGGCCAGCGTGTGCACCACCTCGCGTTCCACACCGAGAACATCGAGGCGACTTTTGACGCGCTGGGCAAGGACGGCATGAACTTCCTCATCACGCTCATCGGCTCGCCGGACGAAGGGTTGAAGCAGACCTTCACCGTCGCCTCGCCGCACACGCTTCTCGTGAACGAGTACATTTATCGCTACGGCGACTTCGACGGATTCTTCACGAAGAGCAACGTCACCGCGCTGACCGGCGCGACCGGGAAACAATGAAAAGGGAGAAGCCATGAAACGATATTTCACTTTTCTGCTGATCGCAGTAATCCTCGTCGGCTGCGCAGGCCACGGCAGGGGTGGAAAGCACGGCGATACCGGCGGAACGAAGCACTTGCATACGCAATTGGGTGCGCCAGCCGAGGGCGCAGTCCCGCTTGAGGAATATCCCGTCCTTGACGCGCTTCTCAATTCGCTGGCTGTCGGCGACATAAAAATGCTCGTTATCGGCGACCACACCGTCTCCTTCGGCTCGGAGACTGACAGCGCCGCTATTGCATCGCGCCTCGGAGTCCCAAAGGAAGTAGTGGAGGATTACGCCGCGAAGAACAAAAGCGAAACGCCGCTGGAGGAGCGGTTCGATCTCACCGTCGATTATGTTCTTCTGAGTGACGAGGACTTTGACCGGATCTTCAGCGCGGAAGACCACGGCGGATGGGACAGGTTCTACCGGAAGTACCCGAAATCCGCCGGTTACATCCAGGTTTCACGCCCCGGCTTCAACAAGGACAAGACACTTGCGCTCGTCTATCTCGGTAACCAGCGTAACTGGCTCGCCGGCACCGGCGAATACATTGTCCTTGAAAAGAGCGACGGCGCGTGGAAAATCAAAACCCGCGACATGATTTGGATTTCATAAGACCGATAACTACTCGCGGGCTTGAAGTGCACCCGTTCCGCTGACGGTGAAAGAGATTATCTTGATTTTGAGTGGCGGGAGTGGAGCGATTCTGATGAAGTTCTTGATACGGAGTGGGACAAGGGTCTCGATGTTGTCGAGCGGAATTGAAAGGGTGTATTTCGAACCGTCGCGGGTCAATCCGGGGAATTCCTCAATTTGCGCTTCGCTTTCGAACACAATCGCCGCCTCCGCTTCCGGGACCGGGGCGGGCTGCAGGAGAATATCGAGCGTCAGTTCTCCGGCATTTCCCGAAGCCTCAGCGCCGCCGATGACAAGCGTTCGGCCGTCCGGCGCGCCGATTAGTATCTTCAACGGTTCCGCGGCGACTTCGTAAACGACCGCGTCATCGTCAAACCGCTTCACCTCGCGCAGTGCGCCGGTCTCCTTCGACCATTGCTCAATCTGCGCTGGCGTCCACTGCAACGTCACGTCCCATCGCTTGTCCACAAATGATTGCAGCACCGGGTTGTACGGGAACGGATCTCGCTGATGCACGATTACGTACTTCACCCCATAACCCGCCAGCCGCGCGGTGAATCGCCGGAACAGGCCCTCCTCGTCCCCGCCCCCGAATAGTTCTCGCGATTGCTGCAATTCGGCGAGGTTCTGCAAATCCGCAACCTGGTCCAGCCGGTCGTTACTCAGTACGCGCTTGTGATGTATCCGCTGGAAGAAGCGGTCGTAGTTCGTGAAACGCGACGTCGGGATTTCCGTAATGATGAAATCGCCCTCCTGTTCCGCAAGCCATTTGTAAACCGCCGGCGTCTTGCTCACGTCCGTTACGGATTGCGCTGGGACGTACGCGAAGTCCAGCACCACGAGTGCGAATGCGCACGCCAGCGCCGCGTTGCCCCATCGCGTCTTCGCCGCAATCGCGCTTAAGCCCATTGCCGCCAGAACGCACAGCGCCGCCTCCGCAAGCACGGCGAGCCGCGCGTACGCGCGGAACATCGGCGCGATGGAATTTCCCACCACTGCGAACGGGGCGAGTGACAAGTTGAAGGCCACGAATATCAACATGGCAAAGAAAATCGCCGCGAAAAGGGTCCCGCCGCCGCGCCTCGCCGAGGCGGCCAATCCCACGAACGCCAGCGCCAGGATCACAATCCCGACGTAAATCGTTTTTTCCTGCGCGAAACGCGGCTCCGCGAACGCCTTGCCCCAAAGCGGATGGTTCGACGGCGGGCGGACATAATCCAGCGGCGAGGCCGCAAGCGCCGCCGCATCCTCCGGCGCGCGCTGATAAACGGGCATCGCGGGCCACAGCGGCTCCTTTCCCTCAAGGCTGCGTTGCGCGATAGGGCCGACCCACGGCGTTACCGCCGCCGCGCCGACAACCAGCGCAATCATGGCGCAAAGGACTTCGCGCAACGCGAGACCTTCCCTTTGCCTCGCTTTCCAAATCAGCGATACGATAACAAACAGCGCCGTTAAGAGCACCATGAAGCCGCCGTACCAGTAATTTTCCAGCATCACCACCGCGAAAACCAGGCCGCATGCAACCGCCCGCGGGACCGTCGGCCTCTCGCGCAGGCGGAAAAGCGCCAGCAAGTAGAGCGGAATCCATTGAACGGCGGCAAGTGTCAGATGCTGATATGAATGCCAGACATGGTACGGGCACAGCATGAACGCGGCCCCGGCGATGAACGCCGCCCCGCGCGCCGCGCCAACGTGCCGCGCGAGAAAATACATCGTCAGGCCGCTCAGGAAGAACGACGCGAGCACCAGGAAGTTGAACGTGAATATCTCCCCGTCGATTTTCGTCAGCGCGATGACGCTCCACCGCCACGTCGGCTGCATGGCGAGTTGCGAAAAATCCTTTCCCACGGGTGCGTCGATGAGCGGCGTGTGCTCCCAGTCGATGTGATGATCCCATGCATGGGCGTACCACCAGTTCATCCAGACGTGGTCGAACGTGTCGCCCGGAAAACCGAACATGACGCCTGTCGTGTCGGTCGCCACGGGCCACGTCGCGACAACCGTGAGGACAAGGAACCCCGCGAGACAGAGAAGGTCCAGTCTCGTTACGCCTCGACTTGTCTTATTCAAAATCATTCTTCCTCAGGAATTCCGCGGTCAACGCATCCTGATTCCGGCGCGCGGCCAAATCCAGCGCCTCCCTCGAAAGCCGCGCCCGGCGGCCTTCGTCCTGTAGCAGCGCGATTATTGCCTCTGCGAGTTTTTCCACGCTTCCCTTCTCCACGCGCACGATTCCCCCGGTGTATGCCGCGTGATAGGCGGGCAAATCATATGTTACCACGGGCAGCCCGCACGCCATACCTTCCAGTATCGAAAATGCGAAACTTTCCTCGTACGACGGATGCGCCATTATCCGCGCCGCCTTGAGCAACGCATATTTCGCCGGGCTTTTTTGCGAGCCTGCGAAAAGGGCGTTGTTCTCAAGGTGGAGCGATTTCGCCAGCGCCCTTGTCTCCCCAACGTACTTCGCCTCGCCGGTTCCCGCAAGCGCGAGTTTCGCCTCCGGGAATTCCCGCACTACGATTGCCCACGCGCGGAGCAGGTCCTCCACGCCTTTTCGTGGATGAATTGCGCCGAGATACACCGCGTCATGCGTCTCATTGCTCCGCTGAATCTCCGCGATTTCAGCGGCATCAACGCCGGACGGAAATACGCAAACCTTGACTCTCCCCTTCAGGCGCGTGCGTATCTCCGCCGCGTCCGCCTCGTTCAGCACAAAGACGGCGTCCGCCGATCGCATCAGCAGGATTGACAGCCTCTGCCCGAGGAATGTAAGCGCGCGGCCCAAAAAATTGCGCGGCGAGCGGAGCAGTTTCTTAACGCCGGGCATTTTCACAATCAGATATATTCCCGCGTACCAGCGCGCCCGCGGGTGCCGCCGCTTAAGCCCATGCGCCGGCAGAACGTCGTAAAGGAAATCCGACGCCGAGTAAATGACCGCCGGCTCCGTGGGCAGGTGAAATTCAAGCGAGCAAATCCGCCTCAGATATGCCGTCAGCGCGCAGGAGCCGGCGTCGCGGCTGGTGATGTATTCGATGTTCTTGCCGCGAAAACCGCTCCATATTGCGGGCGTGTGCGCCGTGCAGATTTGCCGGATGTGCCGCCCGGCGCTCGACCAATGCTTGCACAGAGACATCGCGACGGCCTCCCCGCCGCTCATCTCTTCCGGGCTGAGGTGGCCGCGATTGATTACGACCGCGTCGCCTTTGTCGCTGGTCTGCAATTATCCCTTTCGAGAAAAAAGTCTCCTGATGAAGCGCCTCCCCGACGCATCTTTGAGCAGTCCGATGAGAAGCGCGTCCGCCAGAACAAGCGCCGCAAGCGGCTCGTAAAGGCACGCCGCGTCGCGGTGTCTTATGCTCTTTGCAATCCCGCGAATCACGAAGTAAACCGGCGTGTTCGCAAGAAGCACAAGCAGTTTTGCCTTGAGAATTCCGGCAATGCCGTTCGGCAGATAACGGAACTCCCGCGAGCCTTGCGAAGGAAGAAAAATCTTGTGCAGGTTTCGCAGTCGCTTCCTCACGAGTTCCGCAAGACTTCGGATGTTCGAGTGATGTATCCGCGCGCTCGCTACATAGGCGAAGCGCGGATGCCCGGCCTTTGCCGCGAGGATCGGCACGTCAATGTCCATGAACCGTTCGCGTCCCTCCAGAGCCTTCGCCAGAATCTCACGCCGATACAGGCAAATTCCCACCGGCGGCACGCGCTTCCGAGAGAGGTCGCACACGCTCCACCTTGCCCCGCGCTCAACGATTATGCTTTCTACCGAAGCGCAGAAAAACTCCAGCACCGGGTCGAGTTCGAGCGGGTGATAGTGCAAATACCGCTCCATCGCAGGCGCATCGCGCCGCGCGGCGAATCGCGGAAACGATCCCGCCAGCATCGCGTCCTCGCGCAACGGCTCAACCAGTTTCGACAAAACGTCGTTGTCGGCGAGTTCGATGTCCGCGTCAAGGTACATGAAGCATTCCGATCGCGCCGCGCGCAGGCCGATCATTTTGCTGACTTCGGCGTCTTTGATTTTATTGTGCAGGACGGTTGCTCCAGCCGCGCGCGCGATCTCGACCGTCCGGTCGGCCGAGCCGTTGTCCACCACGACGATCTCCAGCAAATCCTTCGGGTAATCCTGCGACGCAATGGCGGCAAGGCATTGCGGAAGAGTTTTTTCTTCATTCAGCGTTGGGATGACAATCGCGATTGTGGGATGGGCATTCATTTTTCAGGGCGCCTCCACGCGAAATCGCTTATGTGTCCCAGCACTGGCCCGATGCCGCGCGCCAGGAACCGGACATCTTCCAGCGAGCGCACCCCGCGCAGCCTGCGCCAGATGTACGCCGGCGTGAGAAAGCCGCCGTAGCATTTTGCCGCAAGCGCCATGACTTCATCAGGCGTCATGCCCGGCGTCTTGAGGACCGTCGTCGTCATGTCGAACTTGTCGTAATCGTCGGGGGAGATGCGGAACCAGTCGTTCTTGATTGCCTCCGCGTACAGCGGCGTGCCCGGATACGGCACAACCACCGTCGCCTGGAGCATGTCCGCCCTGCCTTCCGCGAGAAGCCGCCTTCCCAGCGCAACCGTCGCCTCCGCGTCTTCGCGCTTCTCCCACGGGAATCCGAGCATTATCGTCAGATGAATTTCAAGGCCGGCGTTCTTCGCGCGGATGAGCGACTCCTCGAAGCGGGCGGCGCTTGTGCCTTTTCGCAATCTGTCGAGCGTTTCCTGCGAGGCGGACTCCAGGCCGACCTTCATCAGGCGGAAACCCGCGCGCCGCATCAAGTCGAGGTCGTCGGCGAGGAGGTAATCGCTGCGGAAATTGCAGGAAATCCGCACGCGCCTGTTCAGGCGCGAGGAAATCATGCCGCCGCAAAACTCGTTGAGCCACTTGCCGGAGGGGAAGGTGCCGGTGTCGTCGAAAATTTCGCGCATGCCGTATTGCACCACGAGTTGCTCTATTTCCGCCAGCACGTTTTCCGGCGCGCGGACGCGGTATTTGGGGTAGAGCGCCGTCCACGCGCAGAAGGTGCAACGACCGTAGGCGCAGTCGCGCCCGGCGGCGATGTAGGTGAACGGCAGGGCCTTGTAGAGCCGCTCGCCGTACCTGCGCCAGCCGGTGAGTTCGCGGTCTATGAACGGAAGCGCGCTTAAGCCCGCCGCCGGATTAAAGGGTCCCGAATTTTTGATTGCCGCGCCTTCGCGGTAATAGATTCCCGGCGGCAGAGGAGAACCAGCGGCGATGTGGCGCGCGATGCCGAGCAGTGAGAAATCGTAATCGCCGCCGGTGATGATGAAGTCCGCAGGGCTGTTGCGGAGGCTCTCTTCCGGCAGGGCGGTTGCGTGGTCGCCCATCAGGACGAGTTTCGTTTCCGGCAGCCATTCGCGCATTCGCGCGAGCATCCGCCAGTGCTGCCGGACGACGGGCGTTTTTGTTTCAGTTGCGATGAGGTCCGGGCGGATTGTCAGCAGATAACGTTCGTACGCGCTCCACGACAGACCTTCGGCGATGGCGTCTTTCCAAAGGACGTCGAAGTCCGCGCTTTTGAGGAGGGTTGCGGCTGAGGCCGGGACGAGCGGATAGATGAACGTCGGGCGGCGGAACCACTGGAACTGCCGGTTCTGGCCGAGGGTCGGCGTGCCTGGGCCAGTGAGCGGAGGATATGTAATGAGAATTCTCATTGCTCTTCCTCCATTCGCCGCGACAACAGGCCGCCGATGAAGAAAACGCCGTAAGTCAGATGCGTCAGGATGATGCCCAAAGCCACCGCCCAGAACCAGCGGAGGCCCACTGACAGGATGCCCTCAAAGATCGTCGTGACGGTGTAAAGCCCCATGACCGCCGCGTACGGGATCAGCAGAGTGGCGTTGAATAATCCGGGAAGCCAGCCGAGCGCGATGATCAATATCCAAAGGCTCGGCAGGAAAAACGCAAGCCTCCGGGATGTCCGGGGGAAACGCTTCACGAAGTAGCCGCGATGCAGGGCGTAGCGCCGGATTTGCCCCAGGTGTTCGCGGAACAGCGGCCGCCGGTGGTGATAAACAATCACGTCGGGGTCGTACACTATCTTCTTTCCGAGTCGCCCCGTGAGTTTCTCGCAGAGCACGGTGTCCTCGCCGGGCCAGAATTTGCAGCCGAACCCGCCGACGGCGTCGAAGTCCTCCTTGCGGACGATAAGATTGCACGTCGGGAATTCGCGGACGTATCCGCGGCGGCGGGGGATGTAGCGGTAGCGCTCCGTCCCTCCGCCGAGCAGCGAGCCGAGGACTGCGTCGCCGCAGCGTTCAAGCGGCGTGTGGTCTTCCGGGCAGAGGTTCGGCCCGCCTACGGCCGCGACGGCGGGATCGCCGAAGTTCGCCGCCGCCAAGCGGAGCCAGTCCTGCGGCGGGAAAGCGTCGTCGTCGATGAACGCCAGCAGGCGTCCGCCGCTTGCCGAAGCCGCTTCGTCGCGCTTGACGGAAGGGGAGCGCGTCGCGGAGACGCTGATGTCGAACCGCCTGCCGCCGCCGTCGAGGCCGTTCTCGCGCTTGGTCCGCTCGATGGCCGCCTTGTCAGCGCCTTCCGGCGCGGCGTCGAGCACGAGGATGATTTCAAAATCCGGATAGTCCAATTTGGCGCAGGCCTCAAGGCACTTCAGCAGGCGCGGATTGCTTGCGCCGCCGGCCACGATGACGGATGCGGGCGGGCACTCGCGCGCGACGAGGCGCGGGCGGTCGTAGAACTTCAGCGCGCGCAGTCTGTAGAAGACCGCGAGAGTGTCGCGTACGGCGGCAAATCCTTCGCCGGGCGTGATGCGGCTGAGGGGGCGCGTGAAGCGCATCGTGACGGGCGCTTCCGCTATTTTGAAGCCGCGGCGATGAAGATTGACCAGGAGTTCGATGTCGAACGCGAAGCGTTTGACGACCAGAAGCGGCAGGACCGCAAGCAGCGCGTCTCGCCGGAATAGTTTTATGCCCGTCTGCGAATCCGTGAGGCCCAGCCCGAAAAGAATTCGCACAAGCGTGTAGTATGCGAAACTGATGATTCGGCGGAGCGGCGGATACTCGACCTGCGATTCGGGATGGCGTTTTGAGCCGATGACCGCGTCGGCGTTTTCGCGCCGCATGACTTCGTACAGGCGGGCGAACTGTTCCGCGTGCAAATCGAGGTCGGCGTCGAGGAAGCCGATGTAATCGCCTTTCGCGACAGCGGCGCCTTTTCGCAAGGCCCAGCCTTTCCCGGCGTTGGGGCGGGTCTCGACGACTTTCACGCGGCCGTCTTTGCGTGAAATTTCAAGGGCGGCGGCGTAAGTGCCGTCAGCGCTGCCGTCGTCGGAGATGATGATTTCAAAAGCGTCCGCTATCTCCGAGGCGGCGCGGGAAATTACGGCGACATTGCCCGCGATGGCCGCGGCCTCGTTGTATGCGGGCACGACTATGCTCAGCAGCCCGGGAATCTTAAGCGTGGTGTTGGACAACTCTCTTACCCGTCAGTTCAACGAACAGCATCGACGCGACCACGATTATCCCGAAAACGCCGATTGCCGTGATAACGCTCCAGATGCTCATGCGGAAGGCGTACAGCAGGACGAGATGTATCATCGCGGCGGGCACCAGCACCGCGAGAAACCGCCACCGCCCGCGCGCGATGGAAAACTGCGCCAGCACGTTGACCAGCGCGTAAGGGGTGACGGCGAGGCAGTAGAGGCGCGAAAGCGCGCCCGCGCCGACGTAGTTGCTCTCGCCCATCAACAATTTCGCCACCGAGGTGGAAGCCGCGAACCACCATCCCGCCATTGCGAGGAGGCAGACCCCCGCGGCTAGTCCCAGGCACTTCCAGAGAAGCGGGACGGTTGACTCCCCGCGCAGGTGCCGCTCCGTAACCTTCGGAAACATTGCGGCTATGAAGGGGACCGGCGCATATATTAAAACCAGGCCGACGTTCTTGGCGGAGGAAAAGACATCGGCCTGCGCTTTTATGAGCAGCCTCACCATCACCTCGTCCGAGAAAAACATGATGGATATTGCGCTGAGCGCAACCGCCGAAAGGCCGAGATAGGCGATCTCCGGCGGTTTCGCGGCAGGGGCGGTCTGCACGGGGGCGGCGTGGTTGAAGCGTGTAAGGGCGAAGACCGCAAAAGCCGCGCCGATGACGTATGCGCTGAGGATTCCCAATATCCCGCCGACGACCGCAAGCCCAGCCGCAAAAAATGCCATGCCGAACAGCAACTTGCTCCCCCCGAAGACGAGCCAGTACAGCGCCATCCAGCCATACCGCTGGCGGCCCTGCAACAGTCCATTAAACAGCGGCGACAGGACGACGAATATGACGCACGCCGCAAAGATTTCCGTGATGACCGGGTCCTCCGGCGCAACGGCCCCACGGAGGAGAAGGCCGAGGACCAGCACGATTGCGCCCGCCGCCAGCCCGACGAGCGCGAAGACGCGCAGGGAAGAGCCGGTGAACCGCCGCATGCCGCCCGCGTCGCCGGATACGACGTAGTGCGACGACCTGTGGGAAGCCCACGCGGTGAGCGCGCTGAGCGGGGTGGCCACGATGCCCAGCATGGCGATGAAAGAGCCGAGCCGTGAATAGTCAACCTTGAGAAAGTTGACCATAAAGACTTTGAAAAGGAGGTTGAAAATCTGCGGGAGCGTGAGAATCACGGCGTCCCGGAGGATTCTGTCCTTTTTCGGCATAGGCCCGGTCTTCTTGGAGATTCCCCTCGCGTAAAGGACAGATTATACTTCTGGCATATCCCCAGCGCAACGACGCAGCGGTTTCCGGCGGTGTTCGCCGTCAGCAAAGGTGAGACATCTATGAAAAAGCGGGTCAAGCCCATGTGCGGTTTTTGTGCCTCGCCGGGAGCGTAAGAGATTGGCAGCGTTTTGACATGCATATACGAGCATGTCGCGCCAAAGGCGCGAAAAGGATGAAGGATGAATTATGAAGGATGAAGTGAAGAGAGTTGAAAGCAGAAGTTCTTTGCGTTCTTGGCGCGCTTGGCGGTTAATTTGTGATGCCGTGTGCGGCGCGTCAGTCGTAGTCGGCCTTGAGTTCCACGAGGGCTTCGCGGGCGGCGCTTTGTTCCGCCTCCTTTTTGGAGTTGCCCCAGGCGGCCTTGAAGGCGCGGCCGCCGACTTTTGCGGTGACCTCGAAATTTTTGGAATGGTCGGGGCCGTCTTCCTGGACCACTTCGTACGTGGGCGTTGCGGCGAAGTGTTTCTGCGAATATTGCTGGAGGATGGACTTCCAGTTGCGCTGGTGCTGGTTCTGGAGGACGTGGACTATTTCGTCAGAGAGGTTGTCCAGGACGAATTTCTTTGCATACTGGATGCCGCTGTCGAGGTAGATCGCGGCGATGATGGCCTCGAAGAGGTTGGCGAGAATGGAACGGGGGATGGTGCGCTTTTTCAGGATGCCCTTGCCGACAGAGACGTAATTGTGCAGGCCCTTGCGCTGGACTACCTGCGCGAGGGTGGGCGAGGAAACGACGACTGATTTTATCTTGGTAAGGTCCCCTTCGTCGTATTCCGGAAAGCAGGAGAAGAGGTGCTCCGAGACGATCATGCCCAGGATCGCGTCTCCGAGGAACTCCATGCGTTCGTTGGATGGGCATGTGGAGGATTTGATTGAAGAATGCGTAAGCGCGCGGTCGAGCAGTTTGACGTCCTTGAACCTGTATTCAAGGGTCTGCTGACACCTTTCGAGATTGTCCATAAGGTATTCCTGCCTCAATTTATTGAGAAAACAACATGTCTCAGAACGGTATCAAGGGGGTTTCCTCGGGGGCACTATTGTTCCCGAGGATCAGGCAGGAATCAAATTTGCCCTCACGTCGTTCATGTCGTAAGATGAGAGAAAACTGGATGCCTGCTTCCCTGATAAAGTAACATAATTCTATCACGATTCCGATGTAAAATCAAGACCTATCCTTAAAACATTTTGGCGTTACTACCGGCCGGCAGTCTGCGGCGGCATGCCTGCCGTGCCCTGGCGGATTGGCCGTGAATTCGCTTGCATTCCGGCTGTGGAGTGGGGTAGAATCCGGGTTTGCCGTGGGTACGGCATTGAGCGAAATATGCGCCCGTAGCTCAGGTGGATAGAGCGTGTGTTTCCTAAACACAAGGCCGCTGGTTCGAGTCCAGCCGGGCGTATGACATAACTATTTGCGCCCGCCGCCTGCCGCGCAGGGGACGCTCTGTTTGGAGCGCCCGCCGCGGGTTTTCGGCGCGGCCTTCCACCAAACCAGTAGCGGTGGCCAATGGCAGATATCAGAAGCCGCAAGAAACCTGTTAAGGACAAGAAGAAAGACGCCTTGCTCACCTTCGGCGACAAGGCGATGGAACTCGCGCAGAAACACGCCGTGTTGATCACGGCGGTGGTGGCTTTGGTCGTTGTGGGCGTTTTTGTGGTTTTCATCATGTCTCACAACGCGCAGGCGCGCGAGATAAAGACCAGTGACGACCTGCATACCTTTCTTGTCGAAATGTATGCATCGCCTTCCGCCGACGCCGCGCTCCTTGGGGCGGACAAATTGGACAACCTTTGCAGCAGCGTCAAGGGGGACAAGAAGCTCTATCCCCTGGTCGCCTTTTCTTATGCCCGGGCGTGTTATGATTTGGGCGTCAGATTTGACAGCGTTGAACTGCTCGACAGGTGCGTTACGCTTTGCAAAGACCTTTTGCAGAATTATCCCGATTCGCCCGTCACGCAGATGAAGGATTTCGCCAAGGTGGAAGGAAAAAAGACGGGTGAGAACCTTGTGGTGGTGCTTCGCGATAACGCGGAACTTGCGAAAAAGGACATCGAATCCGCGGACTACAAGAAGGCAACCAGCGGCGAGGGCGTGGTCGAGAAAGGGTCCGAGACTCCGCCTCCGCCCGAGATCCCAGCCGAGGGCCAGCCATAAAGGGCACTCGTTCCGTCGCTCATCTTCCCGGTTGAAATACTTCCCACCCACAATATATCCATGGTCTACCGTAGGTCATAGGCTTACGACTTCAAGTCATCCTTGCGGATCATGCGCTTGGTTCCCGGCATGCGGAACCGGTAGTCTTTGGGTTTGACCGCGAGCACGGGACAGGGCGCCTTGCGCACGACTTTCTCCGCGACACTGCCGAACAGGATATGGTCAAGCCCGCTGCGGCCGTGAGTGCCGATGACGACAAGGTCAATGTCTTCGCGGGCAGCCACGCGAACGATTTCAATGTAGGGGTGTCCCTCCAAAACGCGCTGCTCAATTTCGACGTCCTTCGTGTCAAAGTCGGCCAGCATTTCGGTGAATTTGCCCAGCGCTATCTTCTTGAGCGCTTCAAAGACCTGCTCCTGCGGCATCATGTGTATATGGAAGATGCTCTCATAGACGCGGAAGTCCACCACGTGGAGCAGTATGATCCGTGAGTGGTACTGCCTTGCGAGAGACAGGCCGTAACCAAAGGCATCGCTGGAACACTGGGAGAAATCAACCGGGACAAGTATCTTCTTGAACTGCGGCATCGCAGCCTCCTATCCGGCAAGCGTCCCCGGAATCGCGATATTTCCGGCGCGCGTTAAGTTTTTGCCTGAGGCGTCTCCTCAAGCCGGGCGTGCTTTTTCTTGAAGATGTCGTACGTCTGGTTATCAAACAACACGAAATATATCGTGTCAACAGTGGTCTTGCCTTTGAGGTGCGCGACACACTCGTCAAGCATTATTTCCGCGCACTCGTCAGCCGGAAAGCCCGCAATTCCCGCGCCCACCGCGGGGAACGCGATTGTCTTGACTTCCTTCTCGTTTGCCAGCCTCAGGCAATGGCGCGTGGACGAGCGGAGCGACCCCGCGGTTGTCCGCGCGCCGAGCGACATGCTCGCGGCGTGTATTACATACTTCGCCGCGAGGTCTCCCGCCCCGGTTACCGCGGCCTCGCCCACCCTCACGGGACCGTGGGCGTCGCACTCCTTCTGGACGGACGGCCCGCCTCTGCGGCGTATGGCGCCCGCCACGCCGCCGCCCATCTGCAAATCATTGTTCGCCGCGTTGACAATGGCGTCAACGGCCATCTCCGTGATGTCGCCCTGCTTGATGATGATTCTTTCCTTCATCATCGCTTCACGTCCTTCTTAATCAGGCCTGTAGTAATCTTTCCTGGTGTGGAACCTGTAAATTTCCACGACGGGGCCATTCGGGCCGATGGCGCGCAGGACCCATACGTAATCCTTCAGAGGTTCCAGCGCATCGTAGCCTTCCGTCAGGAAAATCCCCTCGGCGGAGAACCGCTTTCTGAGCATGTCGAGGTTTGAAAGGGGAACGGACTGTTCCAGCGCTTCATTGAATTTCGTGATTTTGAGAATGGGCTGGCCCACGGCCTCCTTGGTCTCGACGCGGAAATCAACGGCGCGGTAAAGTTCAAATTGCAGGTCCTTGACGGGTTGCTTCGCCTTCCACGAGAAGGTCGGCAGGAACTCCACCTCCATTGCGTTCTTCTTCGGGCTGACGTTCTTGAACATGGCGCTGCTGCATCCGGCCGCCGACAGCGCGAGCAGAAGAAAAGGCAGAAACAGCGCGGCCCCAAGCCGTAATCTTTTTTCCATAACGTCCTCCTTCAATGAAACAATAAATCTCTTCATCCTGAAATCATTGCTCCTGAATATTCTATTTGCCGACCCCGCCTCGCGCAAGGATTTTCGCGATTGGCTCGCTCCCGCCCTCGCCTTCCGCCGCAAGCCCCGCACCCGAAAGGACCCCTGGTCCGTGGATTTCCGCCATGTCGTCTTAACGGTTTTAGGGCATTGTGCCCTAAATTTCGATACCCCCCTCCCCCCCTGTTTCTTTTAACATGCCATGCTGCTAAACGTTAACGTTTTTTGACGCCTTCTGATGTACCCTATTTTAGGGCATTATAGGGCATTTTAGGGTACATGTCCCCTAAAATTAAGGACACATGTCGCGCGCCAAGACTTTCGCATTTTGCGGCAAAATGCGACAGTTACTTCCGCATTTCTTTCGCATTTTTTCGCATTATTGTCGCATTTTTCGCATTTTTGCTTCATCCTTTTCCGGCCATTACCGCATATATCACTTGCCCTTACGTGCGTTTCCCCGTGAGCCGACTGTCGCATTTTTCGCATTTTCCCGCAGAACTTGTCCCGCCTTCCGCAGAACTTGTCCCGCCCTCCGCGGGATGGCCGCCGCCGCGCGAAAAAACGAAGAGCGAAAAACGAAAAATTAAAATCCCCCTGTTTTTGGTTTTTCGTTCGCCTGCACACCGCACCATGTTCCCAAGTACACATGATAGTGTGTGCGCATGGCGAAGCATATCCCGCCAACTTGCGAGCGTCAAGGACTTTTTGGAAAATTTTTTAGGAAACCCGCCGGAGGCGGGCAAGCCGCAGACTTGTGCGCCTATGGCGCATTTCGCAGATTACACAGACGACGTTTCGGCGTCCCGATGTAGTTTATCGGGATTGCACAGATTGGCAATGGAAGAGCGAAGAACGATAGGGGGAAAAGTATTTTTGTTTTTCGTTTTTGATTTTCTCTCACCGCAGAGACCCGCCCGAAGGCGAGGTTCCGCCGAAGGGCGAGATGTCCCCGATCATATCGGGGCACTCGCCAAAGGCGGACGCAAAGGGCGCAAAGATTCTCTACTTTCACCTGCTCACGTGTTCGACTGTTCTCCGCGCAGCGGGGCCGCAGATGGCCGCAGATGAACTGACGGAAGAGCGAAGGCAGAAAACAAAAAATCATTTTCCCCTTTTAATTCATTCACCACCAAGGCGCCAAGAACGTTTTTATCTACTTATATCTTTGCGTCTTCGTGTCTTTGCGGTTAAGAAGGTCTATTCGTCTTCGTCGGGGAGGATGCCGTAGCCGAAGCCCCGCTCTTTTTGCTTTTCCTCTTTGCGTTCAGGCTCTGGAGGTTTCTGCGGCGCGGCGGGTTTCGGCGCGGCGGCTTCAGCGCCGGCCTCCTCGCCGCTCGCTGCGACCGCTTCTCTGCGTTCCTCGGCTGCCGGGGCGGGAGGCTCGGACTCTTCGTGCGGCGGCTCCGGCGTGGGAATCATAGGCGGATGTTCTTTTTCCAATTCCCTTGCTACTGCTTCCGGTGCGGGCGTTACCTGCGCAGGCTCCGCCGGGGTTGCTTCCTGAACAGGCGCTGCTGGCGGCACTACTTGCGCAGGCTCCGCCGGGGCTACTTCCTGAACAGGCGCTGTTGGCGGCACTGCTTGCGCTGGCTCCGCCGGCGTTGCTTCCTGAACAGGCGCTGTTGGCGGCACTGCTTGCGCAGGTTCCGGCGGTGGCGAGGGTTCGGGCATTCGCGGCGCTTCCGCCGCTTTAACGGCTTCGGGCTGGGAGGGGCGCGGCGGCGGCTCGACGATGATGGGGATGGGCCGCGGGTGCACGCTGATGCCAAGCACGGTTTCCACGTATGTCTTGCTTGTCTGGGCGCTCTCTTTCGGCGTGAGGCGCGTCTTGTCCAGTTCAATCGTTATGATTCCATTGTAGTTTGCGCCGTGGAGTGTCTCGACGATTGCGGGGAAATCCACGCAGCCTTTGCCCAGTTCCGTAAAATAGGACTCGGTGTTTTGGCCGGCGGGGTCGGAGGCGCTCTGCACGGCGAAGTCCTTGAAATGGATGTGGCCGATCCGATTGATGTGCGCGCGGACCGCCTCGGCGACGTTCTCGCCGAGTTTCGCCAGGTGGCCCGTGTCGGGGCAGAGATAGACAAGCGAGGGGTCGGTAAGTTCCAGAATCTTTTCCGTTTCGGCGCGTGTCTCGATGACGCTGCCCGGGCGCGGCAGGACGCATGTTTTTATGCGCAGGCGCTTCGAGTATTCGCCGATTTGATTGCAGAGTTCGGCCATGCGCTTGAAGTCGTCGGAGGAGGGGCCTTCAGCGCGGCGAGGCCCGGCGTTGAGGACAAGGACGCCGGCCCTGTTGCCGCAAAGGAATTCGCAGATCATCTTGCTGAAAGCGGCTTCCTTTTCAAGTTCCTCCGCGGTGCCGGCAGGTCCGGCGTGGCTGCTCATCGCGGCGAGCCTCAGTCCGCGCAGCGCGAGCATCTGCCGGAACACGTTGAGTTTGTCGTAGTATTGCTTGACCAGTTCCCCGGAAGCCTCTATCCCCCAGAAGCCGAGGTCGCAAAGGTCATCCGTGCACTGCGCGAGGCCGTCGCGGCCCCACGTGGAGCAATCATAAGCAATGCGAATATCAGCCATGCAAACTCCCTGACTTCACGGACAGGCGGGGCGACCGCCTTTGCGTTCATAAGGTTTCTCGGCGGACGATTGGAATAACATCGGATAGTGAAACATTTTTACGCGGCAAGTGCAATAGGATTGGTTCAATCGACTTGTCGGCCCTGTCCGACCTGTCTGACTGGTCCGACGCTTTCAGTGAAATAGACGCCGCAAGGGGCTTTTCATAGTATTTTAGCGTGCTATAATGTCGCTGACCGTCTTCGACGGATTTGACCGGCTTGCCCGGCAATAGAGGACAAGGCAGTTATGGAATCCGGCGCCATGGCAAAAAGCGAACGCGTGGATGTTCTGGGGTTGGGCATCGACAACATGTCCCTTGACGAGGCGCTGGAACGCATTGTCGCCCTCATAGAGGCCCGCAGTCCGTGCTTCGGCGTTACGCCCAATGTTGACCATACCAATCACCATCGCAGGCACGAAAAGTACCGCCGATTGCTGGGGGAAGCGGCGCTCGTAATGCCCGACGGGGTGCCGTTGCTGTGGGCTGCCTGTCTTCTCGGCAGGAGCCTGAAGGGCCGCGTCAACGGCACCGACCTGTTTGTGCAAATGGCGAAGAGATGCGCGCAAAAGGGGTTCAAAATGTTTTTGCTGGGAGCAATGCCCCAGGCGCTCGGCGCGTGCGTGTCGAAACTTGCCGTTGAAAACCCCGGCCTGCGGATAGCGGGGTCGTACTCGCCTCCGGTCGGATTTACCCGCGATGAAAATGAAAACCGCAAAATGATCGAGATGATTCGGCATGCCGCGCCCGATATACTCTTCCTCGGTTTGCCGGGGCCGATGGGGGAATACTGGATATATGATCACTATCGTGAGACAGGCGTTCCATTTTCCATCAACGTCGGGGCGTCGTTTGATTTCGTCGGAGGCGTTACGCGCCGTGCGCCGCCCTTTATGCGGAAGCACGGTCTGGAGTGGCTGTTCAGGCTCGTCGCGCAGCCCCGCAAACTATGGAAACGTTACCTCATCGGCAACACGATATTCCTCGGACGCGTGTTCGCGCAGGCGACAAGGCGTCTTATGCGGAAGGTCTTCAGTCGCGGCAGCGAAAGGGAAGCGGCCAACTCGAATCACGCCTGATAACCGCACGCCAAGTATTCTGCTTGGAGAATCCTGCAAAATAACGGAATTACGTCTTTGACGCATGCAATAACGTGAGCCTATTTTCCGGGTCTTTTCACTGCAAAAGGGGGATGGTTCGCTTCAGCGGATTAAGCCGGTCATCACGATGGCTGGCTGGCAAAGGCGCAACATATACATTGCAGGGCGCATGATTTTTACTGCACCGGGGCGGCTAAAACCCGTTTTGCAAAAACATAACTCTTTTATTTATAGCAATTTATAAAATTTGGGCAAACGCGAATATAGGCACTATATTTGCGTTCCATATGGTGCGTCGTTTTATGCCCGCCCAGACTATGCAGTTAGAGAGGGTGGGAGAGGAGGAAGTTGTAGAGAAGATATTTTGGCTATGCAGCCAAGGAGTCTTATGGAGATCATCCCGGTATTGAAAAGCGTGTTTTTGCTCCTGTATCTTGCCATACTTCTCATTTTTGCGATTTATGGCGCTCATCGTTATTTCCTGCTTTACCTGTACTACCGGCACAGACATAATGTGCCCAAGCCCCAGGGGACCTTCAAGGAACTTCCCATCATCACCGTGCAGTTGCCCATGTACAACGAAAAGTACGTGGCGCCCCGGCTCATCGACGCGGTGATGGAACTCGATTATCCCGGGGACCGCCTTGAAATTCAGGTGCTCGACGACAGCACGGACGACACCACCGAAATCATGGCGCAGAAGGTGGAAGAGGCGAGGGCGAAAGGGCTTGACATAAAACTGATTCATCGCGCCAACCGTACCGGCTACAAGGCCGGCGCGCTCCAGAACGGACTGAAGACCGCAAAGGGCGAGTTCATCGCGATCTTCGATGCGGACTTCATCCCGAACCCGAAATTATTCAAGGAAACGATAGACTTCTTCACCGACCCCGGCGTCGCGCTGGTGCAGTCGCGCTGGGGCCATGTAAACCGCGAATTTTCGATACTGACCGAAATCCAGGCGATATTCCTTGACGGCCATTTCGTCATAGAGCACGGCGCGCGCTCGCGCTCCGGCAGGTTCTTCAACTTCAACGGCACCGCTGGAATCTGGCGCAAGGCCACGATCCTTGACGCGGGCGGCTGGCAGCACGACACCCTGACGGAGGACCTGGACCTCAGTTACCGCGCGCAACTGAAGGGCTGGCGTTTCATCTATGTGCCGAACCTCGTCTCCCCGGCGGAACTGCCCGTGGACATGAACGCATTCAAGAGCCAGCAGCACCACTGGACCAAGGGAAGCATCCAGACCTGCATGAAGATGCTGCCCAAGATATGGAAGTCCACCGCCCCGCTGAAATCCAAGATAGAGGCGACCTTCCACCTGACAAGCAACTACTGCTACCTCCTGATGGTCGCGCTCGCGGCGATGATTCTCCCCTCGATGTACCTGAGAAGTTACAACATCGCCAACCTCAAGCCGTTCCTGGCGCTCGACATCCCGATGTTCGTCACGGCGATGCTGTCCTTCCTCGTGTTCTACACGATGGCGCAGTACGAGCAGTCCAGCAGGTGGTACACAAAACTCATCTACGTGCCGATGCTCGTGGCGCTGGGGGTGGGCCTGGTGCTGAACAACGCGAAGGCCGTGCTGGAGGCGATGTTCAAGAACGAGTCGCCGTTCCCGCGCACGCCCAAGTACAACGTTATGTCGCCCGAAGACAAGAAGAAATGGAAAAAGTGCGACTACAAGACCGGCAAGGGCGTCCTGCCCTACATCGAAATGATAATCGGCGTTTACTTCCTCGCGACCGCTTACATCGCCTTCATCAACAGGGCTTACATCGCCATGCCGCTGATGCTGGTCTTTTCCGGCGGGACGCTTTACGTCGGACTCCTTTCGCTCCTGCACAATTACGGCCTCGGCATGAAAAGCAAAGCGTCCTTCGGGCCGGAAGCGGTTGACTGCGCCGTCGTGGAAGAGGTCGAAAAAGAAGCCGCATGATTTTTTCTTCCGCATTAACTTTCAAAAAGGCCGTTCGATGATAAAGTCGAACGGCTTTCTTTTTTCCCGACAAGACGTTATAATCTTCATTCATTGCCGGGACGGTGCAGACTCGCAATGGAGGTGACTGGATTGCCAAACCGACTTGAACTTCTCATCTCGCAGTTGGACGGTCTCGTCGTTTTCATGGCAGCTGGCCATGAAGAGATTTTCGAAACCATACGGCAGAACAAGGCAACGTGGTTTCCTTCAACCCAAGACCCAAATCTGCCAGATACATTTGACGCATATCGAGTTTCCATCAACAACGCCGCCTTCTTGCTTGGTTATGCCCATTTCGAAGCGTTCCTAGCCGACCTAGCAAGGGAAGTCTACATGCGACGACCACAAATGCTCTCAAAAGACCGCAATCTTTCATACGATGAGATTCTAAACGCTGCCACGAAGGAAGAAATCGTTAAAATAATAATTGAAAAGGAAATTCGTAGCGTCTTGTATGGCAAGGTCGAAGACATACAAAAATACTTCAAGGAAAAGTTGCAGATACCTTGGCCTGAGCCTGATGCACAACAACTCGTTGTGGCGTCACGAATACGGAATTGCCTCATGCATAATGGCGGTAAGGTTGATGAACGATTGGCCGAAGTTTGTAGCATGGAAGTTGAGAGCGAAATACGTCTCGCTGTTAATATGGTTCACTCTTTTGGGATTACCGGAAGGAAGGTCGCCAGATCCATCTGGGAGAAAGCGGAAGAAAGACATTTTCGAGGTTGACAGTCGGGGGGCCACTGGCAACACATGTGGCGACGGGGGCTTCAGAAGTGGAGCGAGGAACAATACAATAATCCGAGGGAAGGTTCAAGGGGACGGCAATCGTCCCGGTGTTTTTGTTTTCTCAAATCCGTGGCAATCTGTGGCCATCAGTGGCGAATCCAATTACTAAATTTCAGCCGCGGTAAAGGCGGCGCTGGAACATTTTGTTGTACTGCGTCCAGTTGCCCTCCGCCTCGCCCTCGCTTTCTATCGCGGCAGTGAACGCCGCCAGTTTCGCGTCAAGATTGTCCAGGTGATGCAGTGCTATTGATTCAATCGTCATCGGCAGTTTCGGCGAGCCGAACTCGTACTCGCCGTGGTGGCTGAGAATCAGGTGCTGCAGGCGCATCAGGAGTTCCTCCGGGAACTCCGGAATCTCGCGCACCTTGTCCTCGACCATCAGCACGCCCAGCACGATATGTCCCAGCAGTTCTCCCTTGTCCGTGTACTTGAAACCCGTCTCGCGGCTAAGTTCACCCATCTTGCCGATGTCGTGCAGTATGATCCCCGCCAGCAGGAGGTCCCGGTCGAGTTGCGGATAATTGGGCAGGACTTTCTCCGCGACATCGAGCACGGAGACCGTGTGTTCCAGCAGCCCCCCGATGTATGCGTGGTGATAACTCAACCCGGCGGGAGAGGACTTGAAGCCCTCCGCGATGGACGGGTCGTTCATTATTTTTTCGACGAGCGCGCGGAGATGCGGATTGCGTATCGACGCCGCCACGTTGAGCATCTTCTGCCACATCGCCCCGACATCCTGCGTCGTGTGAGGCAGGAGCCTGCTGATATCGACCTCCGAGGTCTTCACGGTGCGGATTTGGTCCACGACGACTTGCAGTTCGTCCTTGTAGGTTTCCACGGTTCCCTTGATGAGGGCGATGTCGGCATTGCGCAGCGCCTCGAAGAGCCCTTCGTTGGCGTCCCATTTCTTCGCGGAGAGCGTCCCCGTGCCGTCGCCGACTATCATATCGAGGTAAAACTTCCCGGCGCGCGTCTGCCGCAGGTCGCACCGCTTCAGGAGAAACGGCTGCTCGATTCTCTCTCCCCCGCGCAAATGTTCGATGTCTATGAATTCCATGATTTGTGCGTTCTCTCCGGTCGGACTTGTCCGACCCGTCCGACGTTCATCGGGCATCACCCGCCGCCCGCAAGCGCGGCCTCGCAATCCGCGAGACGCTTCTTGACGTCCTTGTAATCGTCGATGATGTCGAGGACCGCCTTGTACCGCTCAATTGCCAACGACCACTTCTTCTGGGACTGATACTGTACGCCCTTATTGTAGAGGAGCGCCACCTCGTCAAGGTCTTCCTGAATCTTCGTCATCTTTGCTGTGATGTCGGCGTAATCCTTGCGGATGGCCTCAACGGCCTTGTAGGCTTCCAGCGCCTCATTGAGTTTCTTCTCGGCGAGCAGCGCCTCCGCGCTGTCGTATCCCTCGCGCGCGCGCTTCAACTGGTCCGCCAGGGCCGCCGCGTCCTGGTAGTCAACCGCGGTGTCGAGCACCTTCTCGTACTGGGCGACCGCCAGGTCATACTTCTGGAGTTCGACGTTCACGTCCGTGGCGGCCTGCGCCTGTGCCTCATACTTCTTGCCGCGGTCGTAAGCCGACTTCGCCGTTATCAAATCCGCGTTTATGTCATCGAGCAGTTTGTCCGCGTCCTGGTACTTCGGCAGTTGAGCGGTGAGGCCTTCAAGCAGCCCCTTGGCGGAGACCAGTTTCTTCGCGGCCTGGTCGGCCACCGCCTTCTCGTAATCCGCTGAAGCCTTATCCAGCGCGGCGCGGCGCTCATCGACGGTCGCCTTCAGGTCGTCGTACGTCTCGTCTATCGCAAGGATGTCATCCATCTGCTTGAGCGCGCCCTCGTAGTCGCCCGCCGCCCATGAGGCGTCGGCCTCGCCCTTGAGCGCATCAAGCGCCGCGGTCAGTTTCTGCCGCGCCAGGTCTTTTCGCGTGGTGATGGCGAGCGCGTTCTTGTAGTCGTCCGCGGCCTGGGCGTAATCATTTTTCTCCATCATCATGTTGCCGTGCTGGATAAGCCCTTCGGCCTGGGCTTCGTTCTTCATGCGGTCAACGTCCTTCTGGTACTTCTTGTCGTACTTCAGCGCCTTCTCGTACTCTTTCTGGGCGAGCACCCATTTCCCCTGCTTTTCGTATGCCTGGCCGTTCTGGTAGAAACTGCCAGCGAGTAGGTTCACGACTTCCGTGCGTTTCTTCGTGTAGGTGGGGTTGTTGGGGTCTTTTGCGAGGGCCTTGTCAAGGTCGGCGAGTGCGCCGGTGTAGTTCTTCGCCTGGATTTTCGTGAGGGCGGAATTGTAGAACGCGGCCGCCTCCTGCTTCTGCGTGTTTATCATGTCGTTGGCGCGCTTGATGCCGTCAGCGGCCTGCGCGTTGCCGGGTTCCAGTTTCAAGGCCTCTTGGAACTTCGCCTTCGCGTCGCGCGGATTGCCCGCCTTCAGAAGGGCCTCGCCCTCGTTGAGCAGCGTTTGCAGGTTTTCCTGCTGCTGCAACAAGCCGGTCATGTTGTCCAGTTCAACCTTCGCCTTGTCGTGCTGCGGGTTTATGGCGAGGCACTGGGAGAATTCGTTTGATGCGCCGTCATAATCTTTCAGCCCTTTAGCGGCCATTCCTTTCTGATAGTGGTCTTCGGCGGCGGCGAGCAGTTCCTCGTGCTTCGTCTCGGCCTGCTTCTTCAGTTCCTGAGCCGAGTCGTTGTACGGATAGGCGGCTATCGCGTCGTCGCACAGTTGAATCACTTCGTCGATTTGCGGGACGGTGGTGATATCGCCTTCGAGTTTCGTGCGCGCCTTTGCGAGATTGCCCTCGTAAAGGTTCTGGGCGGATTGCATCTTGCGCGCCTCGGCTATCTTGTCGGCGGCGTCCTGGCGGGTGTAGTCAAGCCGCGCGGACTCCGTGAAGGCCGCGACGGCGTCGGCCCATTTCTGCTCGTTGAACTTCGCCATGCCGTCGTCGAACTTCGCCTGGGCGTTCTTCTTGATCGTATCGATGATTCCGTCCGCGCGCAGGATGCCCGCGTCGGCGTCGGGGTTCGGATCACAGAGCGTCTTGGCCCGCTCGAAGTTGTTCCGCGCCGTCTCCGCGGTCTTGAGGTCCACGTTCGGCCTGTCGAGCATGGCGTTGCCGTCCTTGATCAGCCTCTGCGAGTCGGCGATTTTCACCTTTATGTCCCGGACTTCCTTGAGCAGTTTGTTGGCCTCGTTGTTCTGCGGGTCTTTCTTTACGGCCTGGGCGAGGAGTTTCTCCGCGTCGTCGTAGCGCCGCTCGGCCATCGCCTGCTGGGCCTGGTTCGCAAGGTCAAGCGACTCCGCCTTGCGCTTGTCGCGTTCCGTGCACGCGTCGTTGTAAAGGGAATCAGCCTCGTCGATGATATATTGCGAGGCCTGGAGCCTGTTGCCTTCGTCGCGGGCCTTCGCGTAATCATTTATGGCGGCGTAGAGGTTGTTCGCGTCGTACATCTTTTTGCCGCGCGCGACGTAGGACTTTACAATCCAGTCCTTCGTGTCGGGATACTCATTTTTCGTATCCTTCGACAACGCCTGGTTGAATTGCGTGATGGCCCCGTCGTAGTCGCTCGCGTTGTAGCAGTCCTTGCCCTTGTTATACGAAGGGCCCGGCCCGCAGCCGACAAGCGCCGCGATCGCGAGGATGCCGAGCATTACGATAAGTATGTGACTTGTGCGTATCATGGCTAACCCTCCCACTTCGGATTTATGGTAAACGCGCCGGAGGCGCATAAACGATCTCCACCTGTTTCAGAGAATCGTCAATAGTTCTCTTTGCGTGGCGCTCTGCGATTTTGCGCCGCACCGTCTATTCCGTGATTTCTATTTCAACGAGGAGAACCTCATCGCCGCGCAACGCCGGCGCGTTTCATCTTCCTCGCATTGTGTGCTCAGGGTGCGCGTCGCCGACGATCTTGCGCACGTTTTCCTCGTTCACCGGCTGAATCACGCCCCGCTCCGTTATGATTGCGGTGATGTACCTCGCGGGCGTAACGTCAAACGCCGGGTTGTACATCTTCACGCCGTCCGGCGCGATGGACTTGCCGAAGCCGTGGCTTATCTCGCGGCCGTCGCGCTCCTCAATCGGGATGTGGCTCCCGTCGGGAATCGAAAGGTCAAAGGTCGAAGACGGCGCGGCCACGTAAAACGGCACCCCGTGCTCGTGCGCGAGAACCGCGACGCTGTATGTCCCTATCTTGTTCGCCGTGTCGCCGTTCGCCGCGATCCTGTCCGCGCCGACGATGGCAAGGTTTACCCAGCCCTGCTTCATCACGTGGCCGGCCATGCTGTCGCAAATCAGCGTCACGTCGATTCCGGCGCGGTGCAACTCCCACGTCGTGAGCCGCGCGCCCTGGAGCAGCGGCCGCGTTTCGTCCGCATAGACCTTGATTTTCTTGCCGTTTTCGTGCGCGGTGAAGAGCACCGCCAGCGCCGTTCCATAATCCGCGGTCGCCAGCCCGCCCGCGTTGCAGTGCGTCAGTATCGTGTCGCCGCTTTTCACGAACCGCGCGCCGTTAAGCCCGATGTCCCGGGACATTTTTTTGTCCTCGTCGCGGATTTTCAGCGCCTCCTCAAGCAGGATGTGCTTGAGTTCCTTGATCGACTTGTCGCGGTTCCTGTCCGCGATGCGGTGCATCCGCTCAAGCGCCCAGAAGAGGTTCACCGCGGTCGGCCGTGAAGAGGCGAGTTCGCCCGTTACCTCCTTGAGCGCCGCGTGGAATTCCTCGAAATTGCGCGGGTGGGCCTTCTGCATCCCTAGCACGGTCCCCAGCGCCCCCGCGATTCCTATTGCCGGCGCGCCGCGTACGCGCAAGCGCTTTATCGCGTCCCACATCTCTTGGAGGTTGTGGATTTCGACTATCTTGAACTCTTCCGGAAGGAGAGTCTGGTCAACAATCGTCGCAACGCCGGTCTCGGCGTCGCCTTCCCAGTCTATGGTAGGTACAGGCATAAGTCCAGGTCAAAGGTCTTGTATGACTGGTCTGACCTGTTCGACAGGTCTGACCCTCACGTTATTTCGCTTCTTTCTGGATTTTCGCGTTCTTCTCCGCCACGCCCTTCGCGAGGCCGGCCTTGTATTCCTTTAGTTTCTTCGCGAGCGCCGCGTCCGCAACGGCGAGGATCTGCGCGGCGAATATCGCCGCGTTCTTCGCGCCCGTGTCTCCTATCGCCATCGTCGCCACCGGCACGCCCGAGGGCATCTGCACGGTGGAGAAAAGCGAATCCATCCCGCCCAGTTTCGACTGCATCGGCACGCCGATGACGGGAAGCGTCGTCATCGAGGCGATTACGCCGGCAAGGTGCGCCGCGCCGCCCGCCGCGGCGATTATCGCGCCGAAGCCTTCCTCGGAAGCGCCCGCCGCGAACTTGCGCACCGCCTCCGGCGACCTGTGCGCGCTCAATACGCGGACTTCGCACGGCACGCCGAAATCCTTCAGCGCCTTCACCGCCGCCTTCATGCACTCCCAATCCGAATCGCTGCCCATGATGACTGCTATCTTCTTCAACTTCGCCTCCGCACTTACAGTTTCCTGCCGGTGAGCAGCCGGTACGCCTCGAGGTATTTTTCGCTCGTCTTGCGGATCACCTCCGGCGGCAGTTCCGGCGCTGGCGGCTTCTTATCCCACCCGATGCTCTCAAGATAATCTCGGACGAACTGCTTGTCAAACGATTCCTGCGCGCGCCCCGGCTGCCACCTGTCCGCCGGCCAGAAACGCGATGAGTCCGGCGTGAGCGCCTCGTCGGCCAGCGTAATCACGCCGTTGATGTCCGCCCATTCAAATTTCGTGTCGCAAATAATTATCCCGCGCGACATCGCGTACTTCCGCGCCTCGGCGTAAATCTCGACGCTCTTGTCGCGCATGGCCTCCGCGGTTTTCCGGCCCACCATTCCGCACACCTCGTCGAAGGTTATCGGCGTGTCGTGGCCTTCGCCGGCCTTCGTGGTCGGCGTGAAGATCGGCGTCTCCAGCATATCCGCTTCCCGAAGCCCCGGCGGGAGTTTTATGCCGCAGATTGTCCCGCTCGCGCGGTACTCCTTCCACCCCGACCCCGCAAGGTATCCCCGGACAACGCATTCTACGGGGAAGACTTTTCCTTTATTCACGAGCATGGCGCGCCCCTTGAGTTTCGCGGCGTGCTTTTTCACGGTGGGCGGCATTTCGCCGATGTCGGCGGTGATCATGTGGTTGGGGGCGATAGAGCGCGTCATCTCGAACCAGAACCGCGAAATCTGCGTAAGCGCCTCGCCCTTGCGCGGTATGCCAGTCGGCAGAACCACGTCGAACGCGGAAATGCGGTCGGTGGTTACGATGAGCAGTTTCCCGTCAATCTCGAATATGTCGCGGACTTTGCCCCGGCTGAAGGGGCGTAGTCCCGGAATGTCCGCTTTGAGCAAACACTCTTGAGTCATATTTCTCCTCGGTCAGGGGATAAGACGTGACCAGGTTTCAGAATGAGCATAATCTATTCTCTGCGTCGGCGAAAGTCAATCCTTCACTTTCACCCCGCGCGGAATAAGGGCGGCCTGGCAATATTTAGAACAAAAGGGGGCCAGACCCCTTTTGTTCAAATCATGCGGAAATGTATTTGCGGCGAAGGGAAAGGGGGCTTTCGAAGGGCTTGTATTTTGCGGGCGTGCGGGGAGGGTGGGCCGGAATTCCGCGAGCGGCGCGGGACTCCAAGCAAAAATTTTTTCAATTCCGCTGTTTTTCCTATTGACATAATCGAGCGCGCGAAGTAATCTTTGCGCAACACTTGACTGGCGCGGGTTTCCGGGTCGAGTGCGCCCGAAACCCTTTAGCGGAAAGGGCCGCGAGCCGCCGGTCAAAAACGGGAAACAAAGCCGTGGCGTCACGGCAGGAATTTACTCTCCGCGCAGGCAGCGATTCATCCGCATAACACCGCGGATGGCAACGCGGAGAGCGACCGAAACAACTAACAGAAAGGGGGTGTTACGATGAACAAGGGCGAACTTATTTGCTGTGTAGCGAAGGAGTGCAAACTCCCCAAGTCTCAGGCGGAAAGGTGCTGCAACTCGGTTCTTGATAACATCAAGAAGGGCGTGAAGGGCGATAAGAACGTTACTCTTATCGGATTCGGAACCTTCACGGTGAAGAACCGCAAGGCCCGCATGGGACGCAACCCGCAGACCGGCGAGACCATTAAGATTAAGGCCAGCAGGACCGTAGGCTTCAAGGCCGGCGAGGCTTTCAAGAAGATGGTCTGACCGCAAGGCCAAAAGTAAATTACTGCAGATAAAACGAGAGCAGGGGAAACGCAACTAAACGTGTTTCCCCTGCTCTTTTTTCAGGCGAAACGGACTTCACCGCTTCCCCGCACGATCTCGCCGATAATCCCCGCGCCCCACTTCATGCGCTTGATGCGCTTCACGATGGCGTCCGCGTAATAGGGCGGAGCGACGATTACCATCCCGATGCCCATGTTGAACACGTTGAACATCTCGCGGATGTCGATGTCGCCGACCTTCTGGATGAGTTCAAACACGGGCGGCACCTGCCATGAGCCGCGGCGGAAGACGACGTCAACGTTCTTCGGCAGAACACGCGGCACGTTGCCGGGCAGGCCGCTCCCGGTGATATGCGCGATGGCCTTGATGATGTGCTTCACCTTGTATTCCGCGCAGATTCTCTTGATTATCTTCGCGTAGATTTTTGTGGGCTTGAGCAGTTCCTCGCCGAGAGCGCAGCCGAACTCCGCGATCTTGGTTTCGAGCGGCATCTTCGCGTCGTCGATGAGGACGCGCCGCACGAGCGAATAGCCGTTGCTGTGCACGCCGGATGAGTTCAGCCCTATGACGACGTCGCCGGGCGTCACGCGGCTGCCGGTAATTATGTTTCCCCGCGAGACCACGCCCACCGCGAAGCCGGCGAGGTCGAACTCTTCGTCCCGGTAGAACCCCGGCATCTCCGCCGTCTCCCCGCCCAGAAGCGCGCACCCCGACTGCACGCATCCCTCTGTGATGCCTTTCATCACCTCGTACAATTGCTGCTGGCTGATTTTCCCGGTGGCGATGTAGTCGAGGAAGAAGAGCGGCTCCGCGCCGGTGACGATGATGTCGTTGACGGACATCGCCACGAGGTCTATGCCGACGGTGTCGTACTTCCGCATGGCGAAGGCGATCTTGAGTTTCGTGCCCACCCCGTCGGCGCATGCGACGAGCACGGGCCGGCGGTAGCGGCGCGCGAAGAGTTTCTGGTCGTAGTCCAGCGAGAACAGCCCCGCGAATCCGTCCGGGAGTTCGAGCATACGCGGGGTTTTGGTCTTCTTGACCAGTTCGCTTATCGCCGTGACGAACTTATCGCCGGCCTCGATATCAACGCCGGCCTTTCTGTAGGTCATTCGACCGCTGTTGCCGTTGTTACTCACGCTTTTTCTCCTGTTCGGTAAACGCTCTCTATTTTGACCCGCCGCAATCACGGCGCAGGCAGTCGGTCATTTCCTTCGTCCGCACGGGGTAGCGACCGGTGAAGCAGGAGGTGCAGTAGTGGGCCGCCAGCCCGCTCACGCAACTGAGCATTTCATCGAGCGGCAGATACGCCAGCGAGGTCAGGCCCAGATAGCGCCGGATTTCCTCCGGCGAGTTGTGCGAGGCGAGCAGTTCCTTCCTCGTCGGGAAATTTATTCCGTAGAAGCATGGCGAGATAATCGGCGGGCACGTTACGCGGAGATGCACCTCTTTCGGCCCTGCGTCCCACAGGTACCGGATTATCTGCCGCACCGTCGTGCCGCGCACGATGGAGTCCTCCACGACGACCACGCGCTTGCCGTGGACGACCGATCTCACAACGTCCAGTTTTATGCGCACCGCCTTTTCCCGCTCCACCTGAAAGGGCTGGATGAACGTCCGCCCGACGTAATGGTTCCTGATGAAGCCGCGGTCCTGCGGGAGGTTGGAGCGCGCCTCGTAGCCGATTGCCGCCGAGTTGCCGGAGTCCGGCACACTGATGACCACGTCGGCGTCAACAGGATAGACCTCGGCCAGTTTCGCGCCGAGCCGCTTGCGCACCTCGTGGACGACGTCGCCGAAAATGATACTGCTGGGCCGGGCGAAGTAGATGTGTTCGAAGATGCAGTGTTTCGGCCGTACTGCGGACTTGGCGCAGAACATCGAAGACTTAACGCCATTCTTGCTTATCCGCAGGACTTCCCCCGGCTCAAGTTCTCGCACGAACTCCGCGCCGGCGGGCGTGAGCGCGCACGACTCGCTGGACAGGACATATCCGCCGCCCTTCACGCGCCCCAGGCAAAGCGGCCGCCAGCCGTGCGAATCCCGCACGCCTATCATCTCGTCCGGCGTCAGGAGTATCAGCGAGAATGAGCCTTTCAAATCCCGCAGGCAGCGCTCAAGCGCGTCCTTCTTTCCCGCGCGCGATGGGTGCGCCATGAGGTGGCCGAGGATTTCGCTGTCGTTGGTCGTCTGGAAGATTGACCCCTTGCGCTCGTAGCGGTTGCGAAGTTCCAGCGCGTTGACGAGGTTTCCGTTGTGCGCGACCGCGAGTTGTCCGCCGGCGTACGAGATGAGAATGGGCTGGGCGTTCAGGATTGTGCTTGCGCCGGCGGTGGAGTAGCGCACGTGGCCGACCGCCACGGGGTTTGCGAGGCGGTTGAGGATCTCCTCGTTGAACACCTCGACCACGAGCCCCATGCCGCGGTGGCCGATGATGGAGCGGCCGTCGGAGGTGGCCATTCCGGCGCTTTCCTGCCCGCGGTGCTGAAGCGCGTAAAGGCCCCAGTACGCCCGCTCCACGGCGTCCCTGCAGCCGAACACGCCGAACAGCCCGCAGTTTTCGGTAATCTCCGCCAATCATCCCTCGCGAAAAGTGTCGCTGGTATGATAGCAGAAGAAGCGCGGCCGGTCAATCGCGCGGGACCGGAACGCATGGCGGCAAAAAAAGCGGTGCTCGTAACGCCGCCTCGTACTTTAGGCCAAAGGGGTTTTTGGGAGAGCGGGACTCAGCCGAGGTATTTCACGACGAGGCTGTTGAGTTGCGCGATCCAATCGAGGGGGATGAAAATGTTGGTGAGGATGAAGATGGCGCAGGCGATGTCGTAGGGGATTGAGCCGCGCTTGTAGTCGATGAAGATAATGCGCAGGGGAAGCGGGAAGATGACCTTCGTGCCGTCGTCGGATAGCCGCGCCCACCACAGTTTCCGTGCGCCGCCGCTTTTGCCCGCCTGCGGATTTTCCTGGCCGGTGAGAATCAGTTTCGCCTTGACGATGAGCATCCTGTGCAGGGCCGTCAGGTGCGGCAGTGTGGCCAGAACCCACAGCGCCGTCCCGCCGCGGCCTATGCATGTGCCGATGATGAGCAGGATGAGCCGCTCGACCCGTCCCCAGTAGCCCTGCTTGATTTCGCCCGCCACCGAGTCGCCGCGGGCCTTCGTGTAACTGACAAGGAACGCGCCCGCCACGGCCAGCACGATAATGATTATCGGCGCGGTGAACCAGAGCCTCGCGTTGGGGTCTCTCGCGGAGTAAACAAGGAGGCCGCCGTAAAGCGCAATGTCGGCGTAGCGGTCAAGGCTGGAGTCGAAGAACCCGCCGAACTTTGTCACGCGCCCCGTCTTGCGCGCCACAAAACCGTCGATGCTGTCGAACAGGCACGCGGCGATAAGAACGTATCCGCCCGCGATTAAAAATCCCATCCCGTACAACACGCCCACAAACGTCATGAGCGTCAGTCCAAAAACAGTAATGGCGTTGGGGCTGAGCCTCAACGCCATGAATATGCCGCCGAGTATCGCGCCGGCTGCGTAGATTATTTTTTCAGCGATTTTAATCAGCATTTCAAGGTCCTTCAGCGCGCCAGGGGTCAGACCGCTATTCTACGAGCTTGGCGCACTTCGCGCGCCTTCGCTCCGTAAATAGGGTCTGACCCTTCGAGTTTGACCAGCATTTCCCGTGTCCTTTGTGGAATCAGATTTCCTTGACGATGTGCGTGCCGTGCTTGCCGTCAAGCGCCTCGGCAAGGTGTTCCGGGTCGGTGATGATGACCTCGCGCCCGTTGAACAGCGTTTCGCCCGGCGCCTCGAGGAACTGGATGGCCGCCTCGATCTTCGGGCGCATGCTGCCGGGCGCGAAGTGGCCTTCGTCGAGGCGCCGTTTCGCCTCGCTCAGCGTCATCCGGTCCAGGTCCTTCTGGTTGGGTTTGCCGAAGTTCAGCGCCACGCGCGGGACCCGCGTCAGTATCACGAACATGTCCGCGCCGATGTTCGTCGCAAGCAGGCTGGAGGCGAGGTCCTTGTCTATTACGGCCTCGACGCCGACGTAGCGGTTGCCGGGGCCTTTCATAATCGGGATGCCGCCTCCGCCGCAGGCGATCACGATGTGCCCGGCCTCGGCGAGCAGTTTAATCATGTCTTTCTGGATGACGCGCGTGGGCTGCGGCGACGGCACGACTCGCCGCCAGCCGCGGCCGCTGTCCTCTGTCATGCGCCAGTCCTGTTCCCGCATCAACTGTTCCGCGCGCTCCTTTTTGAAGAAGGGGCCTATGGGCTTGGTCGGCTTCTGGAAGGCGGGGTCCGCATGGTCAACGAGCACCTGTGTGATCATGGTAACGACGAACCGTCTGAGATCGTGGCTGCGCAGTTCGTTCAGGAGCGCCTGCTGGAGCATGTAGCCCATCTCGCCCTGCGAGTCCGCGCCGCAGATGTCGAGCGGCATGGTCGGCAGCATGTCGGCGGAGTTCTCGTTTTTTATGAGCAGGTTGCCCACCTGGGGGCCGTTGCCGTGGGTGAGCACGATGTTGCAGTTGTGCTCGATGAGCGCGTAAATCTGGCGACAGATTTCCTCCGCATGCCGCCATTGCTCCTCGGCGGTGCCTCGTTCGTTTTCGCGTATGAGCACGTTGCCGCCCAGCGCGACGATGACCATGCGTTTCTTGCGCATCTTACTTCTTATGAATTCGTGCCAGAACCTTCTCGATGATGTCGATGCCTCTGTCTATCTGCTCCTTTGTCACGCACAGGGGCGGATAGAAGCGGAGGACGTTGGCGAACGGGCCGCTTTTGATCAGGATGAGTTGGTTCTCCTCGCAGCCCTTGAGCAGCGCCTCGAGCGTGTCGGGGTCCGGCTCCTTGGTCTTGCGGTCTTTCACGAACTCCACGCCCATCATGTATCCCACCCCGCGCACGTCGCCGACGCAGGCGAATTTATCCTTGAGCGCGTTGAGGCGCTTTGCGACGTGGAGGCTGATCTCGCGGGACTTCTCAAGCATCTTTTCTTCTTTGATTGTCTCGATGGTTGCCGCCGCCGCGGCGCACGAGACGGGGTTTCCGCCGAACGTTGTTCCGTGCGCGCCCGGCGGCCACTGGTCCATGAACTCGTTCGTCGAGCAGACGGCGCTGAGCGGCATGCCCGAGGCGATGCCTTTCGCCACGGCCATGATGTCCGGGGTCACGCCATAGTAATCCGCCGCGAACCAGTTGCAGGTGCGCCCGAAGCCCGTCTGGACTTCGTCGAATATCAGCAGGATGTCCTTCTCCTTGAGCAGTTCGACAAGACGTTTCATGTATTTCTTCGGGGTCGGGACGACGCCTTGCTCGCCCTGGATAGGCTCCATGATGAGCGCGGCCACATCATCCGCAGCCACCTCGTGCCTGAAGGTTTTGTCGAAGAACTCGATGCAGTCCGTGCTGCACGTTTTCTCCGTGAGGCCCAGCGGACAGCGGTAGCAGTGCGGGTAGGGCAGGCGGTAAATGCCGGACAGCAGCGGCTCGTAGCGGCGGCGGTACTTCGAGTTCGAGGTCGTCAGCGACGTCGCTCCGTAGGTGCGCCCGTGGAACGCGCCGAGGTAGCACAGCAGCGCGGGCTTCTGCGTTACGTAGCGCGCCAGTTTTATGCAGCCCTCGACGGCCTCCGAGCCGGAGTTGGAGAAGAAGAACTTCTCTATGCCATTCGGCGTAATCTCGGCGAGCAACTCGCCGATCCGCGCGAGAGATTCGTAGTAGTAAACGCAGCCTGAGTGCATCAGGGCGTCAAGTTGCTTCTTCGCGGCGGCGACGACCTTCGGCGGGTTATAGCCGATGTTGGCAACCGCCGTGCCGCATGAAAAATCAAGATAGGTCTTGCCGTCGCTACAGGTTACTGTGGCGCCGTCGCCCTTGACGGCGTTCAGTTCGGTATCGAAGGCAAGCGCCGGCGCAAGGTGCTTTCTGGCTCTCATTACGATGTCGTTCATTTTTCTACTCCGTTTGCATTAGTTCTCACTTGAATTCTAGAACTTTGCCAGCAGTTCTTCGAGGTTAGGGCTGCCGACTTCCGCTAACTCGTAGGTTACGCGCGTGTGCGGCTTGTTGATCTTGATAATCCTGCCGAGGTCTATCGGCGTGCCGATGACCACGGAGTCGCACTGACAGGCGTTGACGGTCGCCTCGAGATCGCGTATCTCCTGCTTGCTGTAGCCCATCGCCGGCAGAAGCACGCCGATGTCGGGGTATCTCTGGAACGTCTCTTTCATCTTGCCGACGATGTAGGGCCTGGGGTCAACCAGTTCCGCCGCGCCCCATTGCTTGGCCGCGATCGTCCCGGCGCCGATCTTCATGTCGCCGTGGGTGAGCGTGGGGCCGTCCTCGATGACGAGCACGCGCTTGCCCCTTATCAGTTCCGGTTTTTCGACCGTGACCGGGCTTTTGGCCATGATGATTTTGGCCTTCGGGTTGTGCTCCTTCGCGTTGGCGAGCACTATGTCGATGTTCTTCTTATCGGCTGTATCTATCTTGTTGATAACGATGACGTCCGCCCGCTCGAAGTTGATCCTTCCCGGATAATATGCCAGTTCGTGTCCGGCGCGGTGCGGGTCGGCCACCGTGATATAAAGGTCCGGCTTGAAGAACGGCGTGTCGTTGTTCCCGCCGTCCCACAAAATCACGTCCGCTTCCTTTTCCGCCTCACGCAGGATTTTCTCGTAATCTACGCCCGCATAGACCGCCGCGCCCATGGCGATGTGAGGCTCGTATTCCTCCATCTCCTCGATGGTGCAGTTGTATTTCTCCAGGTCCGCGATGGTGGCGAAACGCTCGCAAATCTGCTTCGAAAGGTCCCCGTAAGGCATGGGGTGGCGGACAGCCACGACCCTGCGCCCCTTGTCGCGCAGAATCTGGAGCGCCCGTCGGGTCGTCTGGCTCTTGCCGCTGCCGGTGCGCACGGCGCAAATCGCCACGATGGGCTTGACGGAGGGGATCATCGTCTCATCCACCGGCGCGACGCTGAACTTCGCCCCCGCGGCCTCGGCCAGGCGGCGCTTGCGGTCAACGTATTCGTACGAAACGTCGCTGTAAGCGAAAATCACCTGGTCCACCTTCTGAGTCTGGATGGTTTCCGTCAGTTTCCTCTCCGATACGATCGGAATGCCGTTGGGGTACAGGTCGCCGGCCAGCACCGGCGGATAAATGCGGTTCTCGATGTCGGGGATTTGCGTGGCGGTGAAGGCCACGACCTCGTAATTCCTGTTGCCGCGGTAACAGGTGTTAAACACGTGGAAATCCTTACCGGCGGCGCCCATGATGAGTACTTTGATTGCCATATGATTCAACTTCTGCTAAGTGCCGGGGGAATAAGAAGATAAAGCCGTGATTTAACAGCGAATGGCGAGGAGACGCTCCCCGCCGATGAATCAAGTCAGGGCAGGCGCAAAGCCTACCTTGTTTCGAGGAGCTGTGGGAAGGCGCCCACGGCGACGTACCAGCGTGTCGCCTTGTGTGCTTGCAGTGATAGGAACCTTGCGTTAGTCATGTTGTAACTCCGAACTCCCAAAGCCGGATAATACCCCATCAACTCGCCCCAGTCAAGCAAAATCCGGCTTCTTCAGCCACGTGCCGATCTTACCATAAAGACTTGCCCCGCCTAGCGGGAACGCGAAGACACCAAGAAATGAAAAACGGGGGGCGGTGTAGGCGTCCCCCGTTTGTCTAGGAGCGTGTTGCAAAGTGTCCGTTTTCACGGACCGGGTGCATGTCCGGGTCCAGGTGCTCCACCGGGCGCTGGTCCCTCATGGCCGCCCATGTGGCCGCGCATTCCGTGCATCATGCCCATTCTACCGCCCATTTTGCCGCCCATTCTGTGCATCTTGCCCCAACGGCCAAATCCCATCGGAGGCGCGAGCAGTTTCTTCCAGTTCGCGTCGATGATCTTGTCCTTGTTGTCCTGGGCTATCTTGATGATGTTCTGCTGGTGCGTAATGAATTCATCGAAGATCTTTCCGGCGATGCCCTTCAAAGCGGCCTCGTTGTCCGTCTGGGCCTTTTCCACGAGCGCCTTTACCTTCTCCCCGTATTCCTTGATTTTGTCCGGATCAGGCGGTGTCCACTCTTCGCCTTCAGCGGGCTTCGGGAAATACTGCTCGCGGAGCGCCTTGAAGTCGTCGCCAAGTTTCTTGCGGATATCCGCAAGCGGGGCCTTGATGTCCTTAATGGCCGCCTTGTGGCGCGCCATCTCATCCTTGAACGCTTCGCTCTGAAGGATGGGGAACTGCGGCCCTTGCATCATGCCCGGCATCAACCACGGCCTTTCCGGCTGATTCGCGCCGGCCTTGTTGTCGGCGGGCTTGTTCTCGCCCTCAACGGCGAACGCCATCGCCGGGACAAGAATCACCGCCGCCGCCACAAGCAAAATGACCTTTCCGTAAATCTTCATACAAACCTCCTGCTAAAAACGTTAGGGTTGAAGGGTTTTAGATTCGTTGCAATGCAAATTTAACACCGTTAAGCGCGGAGGGTTTCGGAATTTCCGGAAATTTTTCGTGCGGCCTCACGGCGGTTCCGCCACCGCGTATCATTACCGTGGCGGGGCTTTGTCCTTGACATAGGCGGTTGTGCTGAATATAGTTGAAAACTCGCTCGTATCAAGTGAAAAATTCCGCACCCCGCGCCTGACAACTCCTTGAGGGAGGCCATTGAGATGAGATATACAGCAAGCCTTGCCGTTCTGGCGTTTCTGCTCGGTTTCCTGCCCGCGATTTTCACCGAGGCCGCACCACAGGAGCAACCGCCTGACCAAACCGCGCAGCCCGCTGACCCCGCGAATGGAGCCGCCGAAACTCCGACCGAGCCTCCAGCCGAAAACCCGGAAAAGCCAAAGCCCGTTCCGCTGGAGCCTCCGCGCGTCACCTTCAGGTGCGTCAACCACTACGACATGACCTCCAAGATCCCGCTCCCCACGAACACGGCAATGGCAAGTTGCATGGACAAGGACGGCAACCTTTACGTCGCGCTCGAAAGCCGGCAAACGCAGGACACCGTCATCCCCGGCGGCCTTACCGTCATCACCGCGAAGGGAGCCTCCTACACCTATAACACGAAATCCAAACCGCCGCTCCCGACCGACAGCGCCGAGCACGTCTGGAAGGACGACGCCACCGGCATCCTCTACGTCGCCACGGGCAAGGGCCTTGTCCTCATCGACACCAAGAACACACCCGACGACCAGTCCGATGACACCGCGACCCTTTACTCCATGATGGGTGTTGCCGACATCACCAGCAATGCTTCCGCCGAGCCGACTTCGTACAGCCCGGCGCTCGGCGCGGACAACGTCGTTTACTCCTGGATGGACCCGGAAACCCGCGACCTGCTTGTCTGCTGCGGCGGGCCGAGCACCTGGAAGGGCGGCCTCACCGTCCTTGTCTATGACAAGGGGAAAAGCGCCTATACGAAATCATACACCTACCGCGCAATCAATTTCATGCTCGACAAGAGCGCGCGGAAACTCATGCAGAAGGGCGTCTTCGACACCACGCAATGCTATGACACCGAGAGGAAAATGCTGCTCGGCGGAAAGCGCATCAGGAAACTCGACATCGGCGAGAACCAGTTCTGCTGGCGCGCTTTCAGGGACAACGAAAGCGGACTCATCTACCTCGCCCGGCGCGACACGTACGACGCCGACATGGAGGCGATCCCCGGCTTCAACGGCGACGGCGGGCTGACCATCATCGACACCAAGAAAACGCCCGACCCCGCCGACGACGAGGTGATTGCCGTCTATCAAACCGGCACCTCGCCGACGCTGCCGGCCACGAGCGTCATGGACGTGCGGCTTGACAAGGCCACCGGCGACCTCTACGTCGCTACCGCCGACATCCTGACCACCTTCCCCAACAGAACGGGCGGACTGACAATAATCCACAAGGACAAGACCGCCGTCACATATTCCGACAAGGGCCTCTATGACACCTCGCAAAACGTCGAGCGCGAAGCCATCGACAAAAGCAAAGCGCTCTTCTCCAGTTTCGTCCTCGGCTCGCTCATAGACGAAAACAGCCGGGACATTTTCGTGTTCGAGGACCAGGGCATAGACGTGATACACAAGGGCGACGGGTTTGTCTCGCGCGTGCCGCTGAAGTTCTTCAAAGGCATCGCGTCGCTTCCGGCCAACAACATCCTTTGGGCGGAGCACGCCTGGATAGACGAGGCGGGGCGGCTGCACGTCTGCACCGGCGACTACGGGACCCTCGGCCTGCTCACCTTCGAAATCATCCCCTACGTCCCCGAAAAACCCAAAACGCCCTGACCGACGATTCGCAGACTGATACGCCCCGGCGCATTAAATAGATTATGGCGCATTCCGTTTTCGGTCATAGAAGGGGGCGGGAAGCCTTAACTTTTAGGAAGAGCCTACCCTAAGGGGTTTCAATAATATCGTGTCGTCCTACGCGGCGGAGTATTAGGGTGTCGGCTTCAATTTGGAATGTCATACGATATTGGTAATCCACCCTGGCCTCCCAAATGCCAATTGTTCCTCGAATGTGCTTAGTGTGGAGTGACGGGTAGCGTGGGTTGGCGTTTAGCATCCTGATTTGCTTTTCCACTTTTTTTTGGATATCTTCAGGGAGTTGCTGGTAGTCCTTTTTAAACGTACTCGTTAGTCTAATCTTCACATTCTATTCTTCTTCATTCAAGTCATTGAAAAGATTATCAACGTCATCGAAATCCCGGTAATCCCCTTTTGCCAAGGATTGGTCTGCTTCGGCTTCCATTTTTTGCCATCGGGGAGACCAGAACCAACGTGGTTCATCCTTTGCTCGTTCAAATAACGAATTGCCACTGATAATCGTTACGACAAAGTGTTTTTTCAAGAAGTCTTTTCCCTGACTCCACATCTCTTGGGGATTAGTACCGGGTGGCAACGATTTCGTAAATATCTTGCTCATTCGCTCCCTCCTTAGACTTCGAACTGTCCGAGAAAATTGATGGCTAATTGGGTTATGACATTATCAACTTTGCTGATGGCGTCTGTTACTTCTGTTAAGTGGTTGGCGTCTATGGGCGGTAGGCATAGAAACCGCCCTTTGGCCAACAGAAATATCAATTTAGGGTCCGGTAAGTAGGATTCGATCTTTAGATCAAATTGAGACGGAATTCCCTTGTTATCTACCGATGGCCAAAAGAATCGAAGTCCCATGCCGCCCAGCGGCTGGCCGAATTTGGACAGTGCCTCATCCCTGAATTTTGCTACATGCTCTGCCAGGAAAGGGCGGCTATCGGCATTATTAAGCATCGCAAGCGTCTTGCTCACGGTGTGACGCTGCTCGAATATAAACTGAACTCCCATGGTCTTGAGAGCAAGTCTGGCAATGTCCTCAACGACTCTCTTATACCAGTCAAGCCTGTTGTCTATAGCATTCGCGTGTTCTACCGTGATGTATTCATTCCCAAATTCCACCAGTGTCTGCTCATCATGGCTGTGCATTTTCAGGATACGAACGACGTCCTCGGTCGGGAATTCAATACGTGTGCCCGTCCGCCCAAGTGATCGTTGCATGGCGGTGGCGATTGTCTCCCCTATTTCGCTCGTTATTTGGATGCCGGGATAGCGAAAGTCACTCGACAGGTTCAATTCTTGTAGCGTTTGTGGATTCATACTACTAAAGTGTCGGCAAAATGCGCCCGCTGCTGGAGGGCGTTAACCATTTTAATTTTGCCTTTCTTGGCATGCGATGTCAAGGGCAAAAACAAGTGATTCTCCTTTTTAGACACATTGGTGTGATTTGCTGATGCTCGGTCTATTAATCGGTTAGGTTGGCGGTTTGCAGTTGACACAATTGCGCACGCGGGGCATAATCCATTTCCGTTCGCGGGGAATTTCTTGAATGAATAACCCGCGCAATTCGTAACACCTTTTGGCAGTGCAATCAACAGTGGCCCATCCCGGCGATAATGAAGACCGAAAACTGGTGGAGGAAATCCTGGCCGGCCGCACGGCCGCCCTGGAGCCTCTGTTCGTGAAATACCGCGAGCGCATTTACAGGATTTGCTACCGCGTGGTTTTCAACAAGGATGATGCGCTTGATTTGACGCAGGAGGCCTTCCTTAAGGCACTCCGCGCCATCGAGACCTTCAAAAGAGAATCCAGTTTTTACACATGGCTCTGCCAGATTGCGGTGAACGCAAGCATCGACTTTTTGCGGCGGAAAGGCAGAGGGCCGAAGGTCTCTTTTGACGAAATAGTCTTTGACGAGGCGAAACTGGCCGCGGCGAAGAACCCCGCGTCCACGCCTCTGCACCAGATTGAAATCAAGGAGATGGGGCGGCTGGTCGCGCATGCGCTCAGCGCGCTGAGCGAAGACCACCGCGCCGTCTTTTCGCTGTTTGCGGAGAAGGATTTTTCCTACAAGGAGATTGCGGAAATGCTCGGCTGCCCGGAGGGGACTGTGATGTCGCGCCTGTTCTACGCGCGCAAGAAATTGCAGGAGGCGCTGAAGTCTTACGTGGAAACGAAAGAGAGGTCAAAGGGGGGATAAAATGGACCAGGTACATTTATTTTTAGCGTGTTGCGATGAAACCTTGCGATGACAATCAGGACCTGATGATGCGGCGTCTTGACGGCGCGCTGAATCTGGTGGAGCAGAGCACGCTGGACGCTCACCTGCGTGAGTGTCCCCGGTGCACCCGCGATTGCGGCTACCTGCTGGTCGCGGACGGGCTGCTGCGCGCCGTGGATGCGCCGAAGGTGAGCGCGGAGGAATGGGCGGTGGTCGAGACGGAAATCGCAAAGGCCGCCGGCGCGGAGGATGACTTGCGCGTTGCCGCGGGGGCGACTGAGCCGCCGCCGGTGAGCAGGGAGGAGTGGGACGGGGTGTGGCAGGGAATAGAGCGGGAGGCGCTGCTGGGAAAGCGCGAGGAGAAGAAAACCATCGACATCCGTACGTTGCGGAAGCGCGCCGTGTGGCAATATGGGGTCGCAATCGCGGCTGCCGCGGTTGTGGTTTTGGGCATATACCTCGTTGTCGGCATGATGCATCCGCGCGCGCCCAAGCCGACGATTGCGGCAGATGAGGTCCAGGTCGGCAAGGGATATGCTTACACGACGATAAAGACGGAGTCCGCCGAGTCGATATACGTAATAGCGCAAATCAATAATATTGAGTATGTCAGCGCATCGACAAAGGGGGGCTTCATGTACTCGACTGAGAACAACGTGATGGAAATAGCGCCAAAAAGTGCGTTGACGGGTCCGGGCGGCGGGCCGGTAGAGGTGCCGCCTAAACCGTGATTTTAGATGCGGTTATGGCAAATAAAGCGGCGGGATGCGAAAGCCTTGTGTAGATAGGGCAAGGCGCATAAGGAGCGTTGCAATGTATTGACCGGATTGATGTTGCGAGGAACAGCGACCAACTGCGAGGAAAATTATGAGACGGTTTTTGTTGCACATACTAGCACTTCTTGCCTTCGTCGGTCTGATCGCCGCGCCGGTGCCGTGCCAGGGCGCTGAGGACGAGACCCCACAGAAGGCGAATTTCGGCTTCACCAGTATTCTTCCTCAGATTAAGGAGTTTCCTGAGCAGGACAAGGTGGAGTTCATTGGCATAGGCGACAGGAAACTCCAGGATGAACTGAAAGCGCTCAGGAAGACATACGGGTACAACTCGTTCGAGTCGCTGAAGTCCGACTCCATGGCCGCCGTCAAGGGGAAAGCCATCGAATACAAGATGGTCAATTCGATGAATTACTTCTGCCGGTTGACGGTCACGAAGATCCAAACGTGGATTGACGACGAGAACAGGGAACATACCTTTGTTTCGTTCAAAGCAGTGGTGGTGGAGCGCAAGAAAACCAACGATGGGAAGACCGTTGATGAAGAGGTCATCAAAATCGACAAGACCATCGAGGCGGGGAAGTACCTGATACTTGTTTTCCGCGGCTTTTTCCCCGCAACGGCTGATAAGGAGGCGCAGGACCTGGTGCTTGCGCTTCAGCCCCTTACCTGAGGCGCTTGTGCGGCGACGGCAAAACAGAATCGCGTAAAAGGAGCCAAATCAAGCGCCGTGTCGGCCCTCTCCCAAAACATTTCATTTGCCGCAACACACGTATTTCACCAAGCGTTCCTTGACAAGGTGCTGATAATCCGTATACTACGCCGGTTTCTTTTACAGCGGCGCGTCGCCGACCGGCCAGCATCCGCGGCGGGGACCGCTTTTCGCTACGGACGGTGAGATGATGCAGTCAGAGGAGAACGGCAAAGGGCCGGATCTTAAAGCATTGAGGTGGTTTGGCGTAGTATGGGCAGCCGTCGGCGCTATAGTCGGCGGCGGTTTACTTGGGTGGGTGCTTGACGGATGGCTCGGGACGCTGCCGGTTTTCATGATAGCCGGATTTGTGGCTGGCGTGGCCGCGGCGTTCTGGTATGTCTATAAAACAGCGATGAAGAGCATAGAAGACGAGTAGGCGGGTAGCGGTGTCCTTGCGAAATAAGGCGCGAAGTTTGAGACAGCGGGAAAGGGCGAAATGCAGGAATTTCTTCGATACAGGAACAGGGTGATAATGATTTCCGCCATACTTGCGGGTGTGGCGGCCTTGATTTTTGGCCAGGCCGGAAGGCTTGACGTTGCCGCGGGGCTTGCGCTCGGCGGGGGGTGGAGCATTGCGAAGTTGTGGCTGCGGGCGCGCCGTCTGAAGAATATTGCGAGCAGCAAGGGAACCGGAGGGACCGTTCGATATGCTCTCGCAAACAACTTTACGCTGTACATAATGACGGCCGGCGTTCTTGCGACGGCGTTTGCCGCAAAGGGGATAAACTGGTGGGCGGTTGTGGCGGGGCTTTTTGCTACAAATGCCGTAATGATAGGCTGGGAGGCGCTGGGCCGCGCCGGGATTGCGCTTCCGGGTCAAAGTCAGCAAGGAGAA
>Ga0315291_10000698_pt1 | contig 44654 bp, 43 predicted proteins | sample YL17G12_20_MG_FD_203070 | JGI IMG/M metagenome (GOLD analysis project Ga0315291, IMG submission 203070) | Sediment microbial communities from Yellowstone Lake, YNP, Wyoming, USA - YL17G12_20 | ecosystem: Environmental > Aquatic > Freshwater > Lake > Sediment | place: USA: Wyoming | collected...
CGATCGCTCCTCTCGTCCTCAGGGACGCAAGAGGGAAAGGTGCGCCCCCTTCAGGTTGGATAGGTCGCTAAGGGAACAACCGCCGCGCACCGAGCGGCGGCTGCGCCGACGCGGACCTCTCTAGAGTCCCGAAGAGGCTTCCGGTTCCGACGCGATCATAGCTTCGCCGTCGGGAACGGTCAACCGGACGTCCTGGGCGACGGCCTTTCCCAATACCGCCTCCGTCCTAACGTTCGGCTCAGACGACGCGCGGAAGCCTCTTCATTGCCTCTATCCGGGTGCGTTCCGGTTGTGCCAGCCGTCCCAGTGCGCCGCCCAATAGGTCGCGGCGACAGCGTAGTACTCGGGCCGCCCGGCGACCTGGCTCAGGTAGCTCCGAAGGGCCAGGAGACACGCTAGGTCGGCGAAGGTCTTCCCTCGCTCTTGCTGCCACGCCTGGAGGTCCCACTCCATGCACACGGCGCACATGGGCGTGTGGCCGCAGGGTTCGCAGAACTCGCCCGGACGATCCTCCCGGGCGTCCCAGCGCTGAGAGGGATCGGTCCTCCCGAGCCTGCCGCCCTTCCAGGCCAGGGTGCGCGCGCAGCTCGTGATGTCCTGTGGGACGGAGATCTGAGCTGTTCCGCCGGGCTGCTGCAGAGCTTGTTCTCCCGAGGGAGGAGTCACCGTGGTCCCGGTGGGGGAACCGGTCTCGGCCTGGGCCGTCCCCTCGGACGCGCCGGCCACCGGGGGCGGAGAGACGAGCCGGAGTTCCACGAGCTCTCTCACGTCACCCAGCCGTTCGGACGACGCCGTGACCGTGAGGACACTCGTCGCAGTTGCGGTTCCTTCGCTGCTCGCAGACACGTGGATCCAGACCGCGGTGGCCTGCCCTGCGGCGAGCGACAGCTCGCGTGTCTCGGGAAGGACCCAGCCCTGCGTGTCCGACAGGCCAAGGGACACCGTCTCTCGGGCGCTCGACTGGTTTGCGACCACGATCCCGAGGAGGTCTGGCTCAGTTGACACCGAAACCACCTTCGGGGCGACAAGCGTGAGCTCGTCGACCCCCGACATGAGGCGAGGCGACGGGGACATCAGGCTCTCGAGTGTGGCGCCCTCCGGGGAGAGGATGGTGTCGGCGCGAATCGTGATCGACTCCTTAGCCACGAGGAGGGGGCCGGTCCCGGTCGGGAGGGCGGTGAGGTCGAGGGCCGTTCCCGATGGCACGGTGATCCTGATCTCGTCGGGAACTCCGCTCGTCCCCCCGGTCCAGTCGACCGCGTCGGGGAGTGTGAAGGGGTCGGATGGAGACCCCCCTGTGTACTGATGCACAACCTCCTGCGCCTTGTACGTCTCGTGGAGCGCGCGCACGCGCGCGGAGTCGGATCCCAAGAGCCAGGCACTCTGCAGGCAGTTGCGAACGTACTCCTGAACCTTTCTGTCCTTCGTGGTGACCCGGTACAGGGTGTAGCTCTCGAGGTAGTGTGAGTCGTCTCCGAACTGAATCACTCGGACAACGACGATAACCTCCACCGTTGCTCCATCGGACCGCTTGTACGTGGTCTTGTGAACGGAGGTCTGCTGCGCGGCGTTCGCGGGGAGGTTCTTCCCAGGTGCCGTCTCGCTCGTGAAGCCAGGGCTCGCCGTCGTGGCGAAGGTAGCCAGCTCGCACAGCTGGCGGCCCTTGAGGTGCTTCTCCGCGTCGGTCGGTGAGTCGTCCTCGCTGCAGCGAAGGTTGCACCCGATGGGATAGGCGTCGCCACGCAGCTCCACCCTGATCGTGCCTGGTGCGGTGTTGCCCTTCTCCCACACCGTGATTGGGGTGGTCTTCGCATCCATCGTCGGGGCCGCCATTGACGTCATCGGGGGGAGGACGACCTTGTTGTCCTTATCCTGCGTCACTCGGTCGAAGAGCGAGTTGAGCCAGGCACCCTCGAGCCGGGCGGACCAGCCGTGGTCCTCGGCCTCGGATTCCTCCCGATCGCCTGTTCCCGCCATGATCAGACCTTGGCCCTGCTTCAGGTCCGGTCTGACGAAGGGGGCCAGGAGTCCCATGGTATCGTCGTAGTCATCCTCTGTGACGATGGCCATGCGCATGGACAGGGCGCTCGCCTTCGAGCACTCGATCATCGAGAAGACCACTCGACTGGCCGTCAGTTCCGGATCCTCCTTGTCGAACAGACTGTAGGTTGTGCCGCTCACCTCCCGGTCTGGGGCAAAGAGAACGTAGGTCTGAGCACACTCCCCGCAGGCTCCCGAGGGGATCGTCTCGATGAGGACCCAGACTTCGGAATCACCTTTCCTCAGGCGCTCATAGTAGAGTGAATCCGACCCGAGGGCGTCGGTATGGGGAAATTCGATGTCCTCGAGCACGATTTCCTGCCGAACGCACGGGAAGTCCGGCCTGTCGTGGCACTTGCAGTCGGTCTCCGTTCCCGTCCAAGCGCTAGAAGCAAGGAATGCGATGAGGAGGAGGGCAAGCAAGGGAGTTCTCAAGCGCTTCTTCTTCACGTCCACCACCTCCGAGAGGAGTGTAGCCAGAAGGTGGACCTCCTCCAACCCAACGCGGCGTCGCGCCGTGCAGTCGGCAAGTTGACGGCCAGAAGGTCCCGATCGTAGACTGCGCCACTAGGAGGTGGGACATGCGCAAGATCATCCTCTCGGTTGTGCTGGCCGCGATCAGCGTCGGGTTCTCTGCCTGGGCTCTTCCGGGGTACCCCTATCCGACGGTGTGGGGAACCGCGGTGAACGTCGTCGACGGGAACAGGATCGTCGTCGAGATCGTGGGGGCGACCGATCCAGGGTGGATCGTCGGGAGCCAGGAGACGGTTCGCTACCTCGGGTGCTACGCGGACCCCGCGGACGCGACCCTCTGCGGGGCCATCGCGGCGCAGGTGAACTACCAGATGGTCTTTGGCCGGCTCGTCTACCTCGAGTTCGACCAGATGCTGCGCGATGCGGACGGGACCCTCACGGCCTACGTCTACCTCGACGGAGGCGGCTACAGCATGGTGAACGCGATGCTCGTCGCTATGGGCGTCTCCAAGGCGACGGTCGAGCCGCCGAACGAACGTTACGCGAGCGTCTTTCTCGATCTCGAGGCGACGGCCATCCGGCTGGGCCTGGGGTGTCTCGCGCCAGGGTAGCCAAGGGCTGCTGCGCCATCGGGCTGCGCGGCCTTGCTGCTAGCGGTTCGTGAGGTCCGTCGAGGTCGTCGCGAGGGAGGCACAGTCGCAAGACGGGTCGACCCGCACGAGGACGAACCAGCTCTTCTGCGGGTCCGGGTCGGGGTGCGCCGCGGGGCGCGACGGAAGGACGGGGAGGCTTCCTCCTAGGACGACGATCTCCCCTGTCCAGTCGATTAGGCCGTCGATCCGGTCAGGAGAGACGACGCTCCCGGAGAGGCGATAGCGCAGGCGGATCACGAGGTAGAGATCGGTGCTGAGGAATTCGGCCAGGCTCGCGCGCAGGGTGACGCCGGGATGGCCGTCCTTGTCCTCGTCGAAGACGCGAGGATCGTCCGAGGTTGCGGGGAGCGGATCGGCGTCCGACACATGGGCCCCGCTCACCTGGGAGAACCAGGACTGGGCGAAGAGGACCCCCGCGCTCGAGGTCTTGAGCGTCGCGCTCTGCTCGACGTCGCGCAGAGCGGCGAGAAGGGCGGGCGGGATCTCGGCCGTCACAAAGGGGAGAGGACTTCCCACCCCGAGCGTGCAGTAGCGCGCCCTGAGCGCGAGGGCAGTTCCCGTCTGCGCGATCTCCACGCGGAACCCGGCCGTGATCGCCCCGGGGAGCTTGCCGAAGAGGGGGGTATTGAGGTAGCCGGAGTAGACCTCGACCGCTGCCCAGGTGCCTGACAGGTCGGGAAGGGGAGCGGACGCGGCGCCGTGGGCGAGGAGCGTTCCGAAGAGGGCGAGCGCTACGGCGAGCCGGGCGCGCCGGCGGAACGGCCGGAGGCTCATTGCGCGCACAGATCCCTCCAGCCGTTCCTGATCTCCTCGCACATCGTTCCGGGACGGACGCGCACGAGGACGAAGCGGCTTCTTTCCGGGTCGTCGTGAGGGCCGGACGGGGTGTCGACGGCCAGGAGGGGGGAGCTCGCCCCGAGGACGACGTGCTCTCCCGTCCACTCGATCAGCCCCTCGATCCGGTCCGGGGAGACGAGGGTCCCCACGAGGCGGTACCGCACGCGCTGGACGACGTACACCTCCCCCTCGATCACGCCAAGGACGCGCGCGAGGAGCGTGACGCCGGGATGTCCGTCGCCATCGGCGTCGACCACCCGGGGATCGTCGCAGCTCCTCGGGAGGGGCTCGGTGTGGGGATCGGAGAGACGGGCTCCGTTCACCTCGGCGTACCAGTCGAGGACGAAGCGAGTTCTTTCGGAGCTTGCCTCGATCGTCGCGGGCCTCATCTGCTGGCCGAACGACGCGAGGAAGGAATCAGGGATCCCGGTCCAGGCGAGGGGGCTCTCGATCGCGACCTCGATCGCGCAGTAGCGGCCTGAGAGAGAGAGGGCGCTCCCGGTCTGCATGATCTCCGTGCGCAGGACGCCCTCGTTCGTGCTCTCTACCCTGCCGACGATGGGGAAGGAGAGGATCTCCGACAGGACGTGGACCTCGACCCAGGTCCCTGAGAGATTGGGGAGGGGGTCCGCGATGGGTTGAGCGAGGGCGGCCGACGAGGCAGCGACGAGGCACGCGACCGCGGCGAGAGCGCTGATGGAAAGAGGGAAGCGCATCGCGGCGCTCATCGTCCGAACAGCGCCTTTCGCTCCTCCTCGATCTCCTCGCACAGGGTGTCCGGCTGGATCCGCCGGAGAACGAAGGAGCTGTGCTCGGGGATGGGATCGGGGTACGAGTTCGTGTTGGCCTCCAGGAAGGAGCTCGTCGCATCGAGCGTGACCTGCTCGTTCTTCCACTCGATCAGCCCCTCGATCCGATCGGGCGTGACGACCATCCCGGAGAGCCTGTAGCGGACGCGCTGCACGACGTACACGTCCCCGCCCGCGACCCCGAGGATGCTGACCCGCACGGTCAGGCCAGGGTTTCCGTCGCTGTCCTGGTCGAAGACGCGCGGGTCGTCTGTCGACGTCGGGAGCGGGTCATTCACCGGGTCGGCGAGCCGACAGCCGCGGACCTCGGTGTACCACGGCTGGTCGAAGCGGATCGTCGTCCCGGACGCGTCCAGCGAGGCCGGTCTCCTTGCCTCGCCGAGGGAGACGAGGAACGCGTCCGGGATGACGGTCGAGACAAGGAAGGTCCCGCTGTCGATGTCGGTCGAGCAGTAGGTCTGTGTGAGGAGGAGGGAGCTTCCGGTCTGCGTGATCTCCACGCGGAGGAGGACGACGCTCGTCCGGGTCACGGTCGCGTTGAGGAACGGGATGGTCGTGATCTCCGGGTAGACCTGAAGCTCGGCCCAGGTCCCGGACAGATCGATCGGGGCTCCAACTTGGGCCGCGGCGACAGCGCAGAGGCCGAGGGGCGCACAGAGGAGGCCGGCCACGACCGAACGCACGGTCACTTGCCCCCGTCGCACGGCGCTGTGTACTGGTGCTCGGCCGGCGGGGCCTTCGGCGTCTCGGCGATCGACCGGCTCTGATCGGTCATCCGAAACCGGGCGACGTCGTACCCCTGAGCCGCGAGGCGCGTTTGGATCCCGGCGAGGAGTTCCTCGGGGAGGGTCGGGGTGCGGGAGAGGATCCAGCCGTAGTTCCGGTTCGGGTGGCCGACGACCGCGTACTCGTAGTCCGCGCCGAGGTCGATGATCCAGTAGTCGGCGGCGAAGAGCCAGAGACCGAGGAAGGAGACGAAGCTCACCTTGAGCTTGGCGCTGGTCGCCTTGTCGGCGACCCACGCGCGGCCGATCGCCTGCTTTCGCTCTCCCGCGGCGGTGTAGCACTGGTTCAGGACCTCGATCCTGCCGTCGGGGAGGAGGGTGTATGTCGCCGTCGTCCCACCCGCGCAGAACGCCTGGAAGGAGACCGGGATGCTCGCGATCTCGTACCACGTCCCAAGGTAGCGCGCCACGTCGACGGACGGCACGACCCGCAGGTCCGCCCCGGCCGCGGCGCAGCAGATCGCGCCGAGCCCAGCACCGCAAGAGAGAAGCACCCCCACGATCTTCATCGTCTCCCTCCTTCGAAGGACAAGACCGAGCCTGGTTCCCTTGACCGGAGGATAGGGAGAAAACGGGTCCGCGACAACACCCCGACGGATCTCGGTCGCCCCGCCACGTCGCAGACCTAGCCGGCCTCGCGATAGGGCTCCTTACCACGGCGAAGCTGCTCTCCGCGATCGAGGAGTAGGTCAACAAACCCGCATCGCAGAAGGCGAGTCGTCGAGAGCGCCTTCGGGTCGCCTTCTCTCGCTGCCCTTGACACTGAAGGCACGGGCGACGTATACACCTTGTTGCCTGGCGCGCGCCAGGCCTTTCTCTTTCTACCCGCCGGTCGGTCGAACGAAAAGGTCTCCCACTCCGACTTTGAGCTGCAGGTTCCCTGCTCCAGATCCCAGCACGCCCCGCGCCTGTTTCCCGAGGAACCCGCTCACCTCGAGCTCTATCCCGGGGAAGCCCTCGATCGCGAGCCCACCCATCCCGACCTCCGCTGAGACGGTGTAGGACGCGTCGCTCGTGAGCCGAAGGTCGAGCTTCCCGACCCCGACCTCGATGTGGGCCCAGTCGCACGACAGTCCGGCGAGGACGGCGTCCCCCACGCCGACGTTCGCGGAGAAGGTCATCCCGGAGAAGCTCTCGACACTGAGGCTTCCTGTCCCGACCTGAACCGAGGCGCAGCCGACGTAGTCTCGCAGCGCGACGTTCCCCACCCCGCCGTTGAGCTCGAGCTCGGTCCCGGCGGGGACTCGGAGGACGAAGTCGACGGCCCAGCGCGGCGAGGTCCGCTGCGGCTTCTGGGCCCGGACGACGACCGCGTCCTCCCCCTGGTCGATCGAGACGGAGATCTGCGCGAGCGTCTCCTCGTCGTCCGCCTTCTTCACGGCGAAGAGGCTGACGCTCTCCTCGGTTCCCACCTCGATCGAGAGGTTGCCGATCGGGTTCTCAACCTGCAAGCGGATCGGCCCGCTGACAGGGATCGTCTGGATGAGGCTCGACGTGAAGCGGTAGTCGTCCGCGCACAGCGTCGTCACCGCGGCGACGAGGACGACGCCGAACGCCAGAGCGAGCTTCAAGCACCTTCCTCTCATCGTTTCCTCCTTGCGGCCACCTCTCGGCCGTCTCTGGCGGGCGGCGGGGGAATGTGCCCCTCCCGCATCAGGATCTCTGTCTCTGCCTGGGCGCGGCGTATCCGTTCCGCGACCTCGGCTCGGAGATCTTCCTCGCTCACGGGTCGCCTTGCGATCCCCTGCCTGACCGCCTCCATCCCGACGGCCACGGCCTCGTTCACGAACACCTCGGTCTCTAGCATCGTCGGGAGGAGGGTCTCCTCGGTCAAGCCGCGCGTTTGGGCCGTGCCGGCGATGGCGCGGGCGGCCGCGATCGTCATCTCGTCGGTGATCGTCCGCGCGCGGACGTCCAGGGCGCCTCGGAAGATCCCCGGGAAGCCGAGCGAGTTGTTCACCTGGTTCGGGAAGTCGGAGCGGCCGGTCCCGACAATCCGCACTCCGGCCTCCTTGGCCTCCCACGGCCAGACCTCGGGGACGGGGTTCGCGAGGAAGAGGGCGACCGCTCCGCCGTTCATCCGGGAGAGCCACCGCACGTCGAGCGTCCCGGGTCCGGGGCGGGTGAAGGAGATGAGGACGTCGCTTCCGGCGATGGCCTCTCCGGATCCCCCGCGGAGACTGGCCCCGTTCGTCGCCGCGAGGAGCTCCCCGCGGTAGGAGAAGAGGGTCTCCAGGTCGAGCCCTCGGTGAAGGAGGGTCGGCTTCCCGTCGACCAGGTCGACGACGCGCACGTGCCCCGCCGGGACCCCGGCCTTGACGAGAACGCGCAGGACGGCCGTTCCCGCCGCCCCGACGCCGAGGAGGGCGATCTCCGCCTCGTCTAGGCGCTTCCCGGCGAGGAGAAGCCCGTTCAGGACGGCGGCAAGCGTTACGGCGGCCGTCCCCTGCTGGTCGTCGTGCCAGACGGGAATGTCGAGCTCCGCGCGCAGGCGATCCAGGACGTGGAAGCACTTCGGGCTCTCGATGTCCTCCAGGTTGATCCCCCCGAAACCGGGGGCGATCCACTTCACGGCCTGGACGATCTCGTCTGGGTCCTTCGCGTCGAGGACGATGGGGAAGGCGCCGACCCCGCCTAGGTACTTGAACAGGAGGGCCTTGCCCTCCATCACGGGGAGGGAGGCCTTCGGTCCGATGTTGCCCAGGCCGAGGACGCGCGACCCGTCCGAGACCACGGCGACCGCGTTCGCTTGGTTCGTGTACAGGGCGACCTTCTCCGGGTCGTCGCGGATCTCGCGGCATGGGGCGGCGACGCCCGGGGTGTACCAGATCCCCAGGTCATCGACGCTCGCGACCGGGCACTTGAGGGCGGTCTCGACCTTGCCGCGGTAGGCGGCGTGCCAGGCGGGGGCCTTCTCCTCAGGGACCTTCGCCCGCGCCAGGCGCTCCTTTTCCGTGAGGGCGCGCGCCTCTTCTCTCGTCATCGCTCCTCCTCGATTCGGGAGAGGATCGCCTGGTGGGTCGCGTCTGTCGACCTGGAGACCTCTTCGTACAGGCTTCCGCCGTGGCTGTCGATGGCCACCAACAGCGGCCCAAAGCGGCACACCCTGAGGATCCAGACCGCCTCCGGCATCCCGAGCTCCTCGAGCCAGAAGACGCCCTCCACCCGCTCGATCCCGCGCGCGGCAAGGGCGCCCGCCCCGCCGGTTGCATGCGCGTAGATCGCACCGTGCTCCCGGAGCGCCGCGCGGGTGCCCCCCCCCATCCCACCCTTGCCGATGAGGATCCGAAGGTCAAGCTCGCGGACGAGCCGGGGAGCGAACGGCTCCAAGCGGACGCTCGACGTCGGCCCGGCGGAGAGGACCCGCCAGCCGTCGCCTGAGCGTTCGACAAGGGGACCGCAGTGGTAGACCGTGTCCGGCACAGGGGCGAAGGGCAGAGGGTGGCCTTGATCGAGATCGCGGACGATCCGTGCGTGGGCGGCGTCGCGAGCGGTGAACAGGCGCCCGGTGAGGAGGAAGCGCTCCCCGACTCGGAGCGCCCGTACCTCCTCTTCCGGTACCGGAAGCGTGATCTCGCGCACCTAGCTCACCTCGATCGAGCCGTCGGCTCGAAGGCGGACCTGCGCTCGCCGAACGGCCCAGCACGAAAGGAGGATCGCGACAGGGAGGGAGGCCGGGTGGCGGAACGCCGCCTCGACGCGGACGTCGAGGGAGGTCGTCCTTCCCCCCAGGCCCATCGGCCCGACCCCAGTCTCATTCACGAGCGAGAGCAGCTCCTCCTCGAGGGCCGCGAGGGCCGGATCGGCATTCCGCTCCCCGAGCCTGCGGAGGAGTGCGTGCTCGGCCAGGGCCAAGGCGGCCGCCGCCCCTCCGCCGATCCCGACCCCGACCACGGTCGGTGGGCACGGGGCTCCGCCGGCTGAGATCACGTGCTCCACGACCGCCCGCTTCACCCCGGCGTACCCCGCTCCGGGAGGGAGCATCCGGAGGGCGCTCTGGTTCTCGCTCCCGCCTCCCTTGAGCGAGATCGCGATCAGGACCTCGTCCCCCTCCACCAGCTCCCAGCGGACGATCGGGATCCCCCACCCGAGGTTCGTCCCGCAGTTCTGTCCGCTGAAGGGATGGACGGCGTTCGGACGAAGAGGGACGGAACCGGTCGCCTCGGCGACGGCGCTCCGGATCGCCTCGCGCAAGACGGGGAGGTGCGGGCTCGACGCCCCTGCGCGGACGTGGAAGGTCGGCACCCCCGTGTCCTGGCAGAGCGGAACGCCCTGTCGTCGGGCGACCTCGAGGTTCTCGAGGATTGCGCCAAGCTCCTCGCGCGCCCTCCCCTCCTCGCGGTCTCGCGCCTGGCGGAGGGCGTGCTCCACCTCCTTTGGGGCGGAGGTCGCGGCACAGCGCAGGGCCGACACGATCGCGTCCCTCAGCCCTCCGTTTCTCTCTGGCACGTGGATCCTCCTCCTCGTCGCCCCGAAGGTAGGGGAAGCGGAGCGGCCGGTCAAGGAACGGGCCGGCTGAGAGGAGGCCGAAAGAGGTCTTTGGCGTTGCATTCCCCCTTCTGACTGGGTAACGTACGGCGCTCCCTGGCGGAGCGGGTGAGAGCGTGAAGGCGATTCTGATCATTGCCGACGGCCTGGGCGGCCGCCCGCGCGACGTTTCGGGCAAGACCTGCCTCGAGGCGGCGCGGACGCCGAACCTGGACGCGCTGGCGGCCCGCGGAGCCCTTGGCCTGGTCGACCCGATCGGTCCGGGAATCCGCCCGGGGAGCGACACCTCTCATCTCTCCCTGCTCGGGTACGACCCTCACGCCGTGTACACCGGTCGCGGGGTCTTCGAGTGCTTGGGGATGGGGATGGGGGTCGGGCCGGGAGACATCTGCTTCCGCGCGAACTTCGCCACGGTGGAGCGCCTGGGCGATGGCTTCCGCCTCCTCGACCGCCGCGCCGGGCGGATCTCCTCCGGACAGGAGGACCTCGCCCGTGCCCTGTCTGGGATCCGCCTCAAGGAAGTCCCCGGGGTCGAGGTGGAGTTCCAGGCGAGCACCGAGCACCGCGGGGCGCTCCTCCTCCGAGGGAAGGGTCTCTCGCGGCACGTCACCGAGACCGATCCGCACGAGGTCGGGGCGGTCGTCCCTCTCTCGCGTCCGACCCTCGCCGCGGACGAGGGGGCTCGCCGGACGGCCCGCGCGCTGAACGAGTTCACGAAGGAGAGCTTCGAGGTCCTCGAGGCCCACCCGGTCAACCGCGCGCGAGCCAAGGAAGGGAAGCCCCCGGCGAACGTCGTCCTCCTGCGCGGGGCGTCCGACCTCCCGCGAATCGAGTCGATCGAGTCCCTGTACGGTGTTCGCGGAGCGGTCATCGCTGGCGGGGCCCTCTACCGCGGCGTCGGACTCGCCTGCGGGATGGAGCGGATCGACGCTCCCGGCGCGACCGGCGGCCTGGACACCGACCTTCGCTCCAAGGCTCAGACGACCCTGCGCGCACTCGAGCGTCTGGACTACGTCTTCCTGCACGTGAAGGGGACGGACACCGCCGGGCACGACAGGAAGGGGCCGGCGAAGGTCGCGTTCATCGAGCGGATGGACGCTGAGCTGGTGGGTCTCCTGGTCGCCGAGCTCGACTGGGACGAGACCCACGTCGCGCTCACCGGAGATCACACGACGCCGATCGACTTCGGGGATCATTCGACCGACCCGGTCCCGGCCCTCTTCGTTGGGCCGAACGTCCTTCCCGACCGGGCGACGGCATACAGCGAGCGGGAGGCGGCCTACGGAGGCCTCGGGCGGTGGAGCGGCCGGGTCCTTCCGGTCCTGTTCGGCTACAACAACTGGAACCCGAAGTTTGGGTCCTGAGGCGGGGAATCGAGGGGGAGCTAGCTCACGGCAGCGCGCTGCGGCCGTCGAGCGGGTGGACGAGGAAAGGAGGAGACGCGAGTTGGAGGAGATCACTCTGCGGATCGACGGTCGCGAGGTGCGCGCCCCAGCCGGTGCGACGATCCTCGAGGCCGCCACGGCGAACGGGGTCCGTATCCCCACCCTCTGCCACCTCGACGGGCTGTGCGAGGCGGGGGTCTGTCGCATCTGCCTAGTGGAGGTGAAAGGGGAGGTCCTGCCCGCCTGCGTCCGGCAGGTCCAGCCCGGGATGGAGGTCGAGACGAAGACCGACCGCGTGAGGGGACTGCGGCGGACGGTCCTCGAGCTCCTGTTTGCGGAGCGGAACCACCTCTGCGCCGTCTGCGTCTCCAACGGCCACTGCGAGCTGCAGGACCTCGCTTGCGAGCTCGAGATGCACTCCGTCGGCGTCCCCTACGTCTATCCCCGACTGCCGCTCGACGCCACGCACCCTCGTTTCCTCGTCGATCACAACCGCTGTGTCCTGTGCGGGCGCTGCGTGCGGGTCTGCGCCGAGGTGGAGGGGGCGCACACCTGGGCGTTCGGAGAGCGCGGGGTCAAGGCGCGGGTCATCACCGATCTCGCGGTCGACTGGGGGGAGGCCGTGACGTGTACGAACTGCGGGAAGTGCATCCAGGTCTGCCCCACCGGGGCGATCGTCCTGAAGGGGAAGGCGGCCGCGGAGATGGTCAAGGAGCCTGAGCTCGTGTCGGAACTCGTGGAAAGGAGGGGCCGTGGCTAAGGTGAAGGTGGCGACTGTCTGGCTCAGCGGCTGCTCGGGATGCCACATGTCCCTCCTCGACCTCGACGAGACGCTCCTCGACCTGGCTGCGCGGATGGAGCTTGCGAATAGCCCGCTCACGGACCTGAAGGACTTCCCGGAGGAGGGCGTGGACGTGACGCTCGTCGAAGGGGCCGTGGCGAACGAAGAGCAGCGGGAGCTCGCGCACCGCATCCGCCAGAAGTCGCGGATCGTCGTCGCCCTGGGAGATTGCGCCGTCACAGGGAATGTCCCGGCGATGCGCAACGGCATTCCCGCCCGCCAGCTCATCGAGAGCGTCTACGGCAAGGGGCGAACCTCGAACGGGGAGCTTCCCAGCGGCGCCGTGCCTGCGCTTCTCGAGCGGGTCGCTCCCCTGCACGAGGAGATCGCGGTTGACCTCTACCTCCACGGGTGCCCGCCGCCCGCCGAGCTGATCGGGAAGGCGATCCTCGCTCTCCTCGACGGGAAGACGCCGGTCCTCGTTGGACAAGACCTGAAGTTCGGGTGAAGGAGCCGCGATGCAACGAGAGATTCGAATCGACCCCGTCACGCGTGTCGAGGGGCACGGGAAGATCACCGTCCATCTCGACGAGAAGGGGAAGGTCAGCGACGCGCGGTTCCACGTGACGGAGTTGCGCGGGTTCGAGGAGTTCTGCCTTGGTCGCACGATCTGGGAGATGCCGGCGCTGACGGCCAGGATCTGCGGCATCTGCCCGGTGAGCCACATCCTGGCGTCGGCGAAGGCCGGGGATGCGATCCTTGCCGTTTCCGTTCCGGAGGCAGCAGAGCTCCTGCGGCGCCTGATGAGCCTCGGCCAGCTTGTTCAGTCGCACGCGCTCTCCTTCTTCTACCTCTCGGCTCCGGATCTCCTCCTGGGATGGTCGAGCGAGCCGGCGAAACGGAACGTCCTCGGACTCGCGGAGAAGAAGGGCGACCTCGTTCGGAGTGGGGTTCGCCTCCGCGCCTTTGGGCAGGAGGTCATCGAGCGGTTGGGAGGAAAGCGGATCCACCCGGCGTGGGCCGTCCCGGGCGGGGTTGGTCGGGCGCTCGACCGGGCGGACCGCGACTGGATTACCTCGAAGCTTCCCGAGGCCTTCGACACGATCCGCGCGACGCTCGCCCTGTTCAAGGCGTCGTTCGAGGGTGTCGAGGAGCGGACGTGTCTCGGCGATTTCCAGAGCCTCTACATGGGCCTCGTCGGGAAGGATGGGCGGTGGGAGCACACCTCGGGCGTCCTGCGCATCGTCGATAGCACGGGGAAGGTCCTCGTCGACGGCCTCGATCCCGCTCGGTACGGAGAGGCGATCGCGGAAGCCTCGGAGACCTGGAGCTACCTCAAGTTCCCGTACTACCGGACTCTGGGCTACCCCCAGGGGATGTACCGGGTGGGCCCGCTCGGGCGGCTGAACGTGTGCGACCGCTTCGGAACCCCGGAGGCGGAGGCCGAGCTCGAGGAGTTCCGGAGCCGCGGCTCGGGCCGGTCCGGATGCACCTTCGACTACCACCACGCGCGGCTGGTCGAGATCCTCGCCTCGCTCGAGGAGATGAAGGAGGTCCTCGACGACGAGAGGCTCCTCTCGCCTCGGGTGAGGGCGGAGGCCGGGATCAACGTCCTGGAAGGGGTTGGGGTTCACGAAGCCCCGCGCGGCACCCTGATCCACCACTACCACGTCGATGGGAACGGGGTCGTCACGCGAGCGAACCTGATCGTCTCCACGGGGCACAACAACTTGGCGATGAACCGCTCGATCCTGGAGATCGCGCGGCGGTTCATCCGGGACGGGGTCTTCGACGAGGGCATCCTGAACCGGCTCGAGGGCGGGATCCGGGCGTTCGATCCCTGCCTCTCCTGCTCGGTGCACGCCCTGGGGCGGCTCCCTCTCCTCCTTGAGGTGATCGGCCCGCAGGGGGAGGTCCGCCAGAGGCTGGTGCGGGACTAGGATGGACGTGGTGATCGGGGTAGGGAACGGCCTGAGGCGGGACGACGGGATCGGACAGGAGATTGCCCGAGCTCTGTCTCCGTCGCCTGGGCTCGAGGTGTGGACGGTCCAGGGGCTCGTCCCCGAGCTCGCTCTGCGCCTTCAGGGAGCGAAGCGCGTCCTGTTCGTCGATGCGGACGCCGCTACGACCGAGGTCCGGCTCGTCCGAGTTGCCCCTTCGACGCACGGAGGCGGGCACGACCTCGGCCCGGAGGGGCTCTTGGCCTTGACTGGCGAGGTGTCTGGCGCGCCTCCCGAGGCCTGGGTCCTCTCGGTGCCGGGGTTCGACTTCGGTCACGGGGAGGGGCTGAGCGATCGCGCGGCCGCGTTCCTGCCGCGGGCGAGGGAAGCGGCGTCTCGGTGGCTCGCCGGAAAGGAGCTGGCTCGACATGGCGACGAAGCGTGACGCGAAGGGGGCGATGACGGACGTGCTCGAGAGGTATCCGGCGTGCCGGGAGAGCCTGCTTGAGATCCTCCACGTGCTCCAGGCTGAGGCGCCCGAGCACTACCTCTCACGGGAGGCCCTGCAGGCGGTCGCCGACTACCTCGAGATGCCCCCGTCCGAGGTCTGGGACGCGGCGAGCTTCTACTCGATGTACGGTCTTGCGCCCCGCGGGAGGCACATCCTCCGCGTCTGCGTCTCGCCGCCGTGCCGCCTCTTCGGAGGAGACCCGATCCTCGCGGCCCTCAAGCGCCTGCTCAAGGTCGACGTCGGGGAGACGACGGCGGACGGCGCCTTCACCCTGGAGACCTCAAGCTGCCTCGGGGCCTGCGACGTCGCCCCGGCGATGATGATCGACGACGAGCTCTACGGGAACCTGACGGAGGCGAAGCTCAAGGACGCGATCGCCCGCGTGAGGAGGAAGGATGGCTCGCGCTAGGAGCGAAGCGAAGGACGACCCGCGGATCGTCCTTCGCCACTGCGGACAAATCGACCCCGAGAGCCTGGCGGAGGCGACGGCGGCGGGCGCGTACGAGGCCCTGCGCAAGGTCGTCCGGGAGAGGATCTCCCGAGAGGCCGTCGTGGACGAGGTGACGAGGTCGGGACTGCGCGGACGCGGCGGGGCCGGCTTTCCCACTGGGAGGAAGTGGTCCCTCACCGCGAAGGGTGACCCGGTCTACCTCATCGGCAACGCCGACGAGGGAGAGCCTGGGACGTTCAAGGACCGCCTGATCCTCGAGGGCGACCCGCACGAGCTTGTCGAGGGAATGATCCTCGCCGGGTACGCGATCGGAGCCAAGAGGGGATTCGTCTACCTCCGCGGCGAGTACACGCGGTCGATCGAGCGGATGACCCGCGCGATCGACCAGGCGCGCGAGGCCGGATTCCTCGGAGAGAACCTCCTTGGGTCGGGAATCTCGTTCGACCTCGAGGTGAGGCGCGGGGCCGGGGCGTACGTCTGCGGCGACGAGACGGCCCTCATCGAGTCGATGGAAGGCAAGCGTGGCTTCCCACGCGTCAAGCCCCCCTATCCCGGTCAGGTCGGGCTGTGGGGCCAGCCGACGGTTGTGAACAACGTCGAGACCCTGGCGAACGTCCCGTCGATCGTCCTGCGCGGAGCTGAGTGGTTCCGCTCGTTCGGGACGCCCACCTCCCCGGGCACGAAGGTCTTCCTGGTCATCGGTGACGTGGAGCGCCCGGGTGCGGTCGAGGCCGAGATGGGGATCCCGCTGCGCGAGCTCGTCGACCGCCACGGGGGCGGCGTGCGCGGCGGGAAGAGGTTCAAGGGTGCCCTCGTGGGAGGGGCGGCCGGCGCGTTCGTGAGCGCGCGGGAGCTCGACGTGGCCATGGACTTCGACAGCCTGCGCACGCAGGCGAGCGCCACGCTGGGCTCCGGCTCGGTCCTCGTTCTGAACGAGGAGGCGTCGATCCCGGAGGTGTTGGGGCAGCTGCTCGAGTTCTTCGAGCACGAGTCCTGCGGCCAGTGCACGCCGTGCCGTGCCGGGACGCCGCAGCTCGTTCGGCTCCTTCGCCGTGCCCTTACGAGCGAGCGCCGCGGGGAGGACCTCGACCGTCTCCTCTCGCTTGCCCGGGCGATGCGCGACACGTCGCTCTGTCCCTTGGGTCAGTCCCCGATCCTCCCGGTCGAGAGCGCCATGCGTCACTTCCGCGACGAGTTCCTCGCCTGTGTCGCGACGGCGTGAGGAGAAGCTAGAACAGGCCGACGACATTCCCCTTCTCGTCGAGGTCGACCTTCATGAACGCCGGCCGGGTCGGGAGACCGGGCAGGGTCGTCATCTCGCCGCAGAGGGGATAGATGAACCCGGCGCCCGCGCTCGCCCGGACCTCGCGAACCGGAAGGGTGAATCCGGTCGGGACGCCCTTCAGCTCGGGGTCGTGCGACAGGGAGAGGTGGGTCTTCGCCATGCAGATCGGGAGGCCGCCGAACCCGGCCCTCTCGTAGCGCTCGATCTGAGCGCGGGCAAGGTCGGAGTAGGAGACGCCGTCCGCCCCGTAGACCTTCGTCGCGATCGCGTCGATCTTCTCTGCGATCGGCCAGTCGAGGGGGTAGAGAAAGCGAAAGACGCTCCTCCGCTTACACGCCTCGACCACGGCCCGGGCGAGGTCGGTCGCCCCCGCCCCGCCTCGTGCCCAGTGGTCGGCGACGACGGCAGCCACGGCCCCAGCCCGCTCCCCCTCCCTCCGCACCAGGGCGAGTTCGCGGTCGGTGTCCTGGGGGAAGCGGTTCACGGCGACGACGACGGGGACGCCGAACAGACCGGCGATGGCGACGTGTTTCGCTAGGTTCGCGCACCCGGCTTCGAGGAGGCCGAGGTCCTCGCGCGTGTACGCCTCGGGGATCGGCCGGCCAGGGACGACCTTCGGTCCGCCCCCGTGCATCTTGAGGGCGCGTACCGTCGCCACGAGGACGACCGCGTTCGGGACGAGCCCGCTCACGCGGCACTTGATGTCGAAGAACTTCTCCATCCCGATGTCCGCGCCAAACCCGCTCTCGGTGACGACGCAGTCGACGAGCTTGAGAGCGATCCGGTCGGCAAGAATGGAGGAGTTCCCGTGAGCAATGTTGGCGAACGGGCCGGCGTGGACGAAGACCGGCTGCCCTTCGAGGGTCTGCATCAGGGTCGGCTTGACCGTGTCCTTCATCAGGACCGCCGCCGCCCCGGCGACGCCGAGGTCCTCGGTCGTGATTGGCTGTCCGCCAGCGCTGTACGCGACGACGACTCGGCCGATCCGCTGGCGCAGGTCGGCGAGGTCGCTCGCAAGCGCGAGGATCGCCATCAGCTCCGAGGAGACGGTGATGTCGAACCCCGTCTCGCGCGGGATCCCGTCCACGCGCCTGCCCTGGCCGATCGTGACGTGGCGCAGGGGGCGGTCGTTCACGTCGAGGACGCGGTTCCAGGTGATGGCGTCCGGGTCGATCGAAAGGCGCGGGAGCCCTGTGTTCGTCCACGCCTCCGGCGAGGAGGTGCGCTCGTGGTAAAGGCGGGCGTCGAGCGCAGCGGCGATCAGGTTGTGCGCCGCCCCGATCGCGTGGATGTCCCCGGTCAGGTGGAGGTTCAACTCCTCCATCGGGACGACCTGGGCGTGGCCCCCGCCGGCCGCCCCACCCTTGATCCCGAAGGTCGGTCCCTGGGAAGGCTGGCGGATGCACGCCGCGGCCCGCACTCCCAGGTGGCCGAGCCCCTGGACGAGACCCAGCGTGGTCGTCGTTTTCCCCTCCCCGAGCGGGGTGGGGGTGATCGCGGTAACGTCGACGTAGTTCCCGTCCGGTTTCCCGGCGCGCGCCGCGAGGGCCGCGAGGCGGACCTTCGCCTTGTAGGGCCCATAGGCCTCGAGCTCGTCCTCCGCGAGGCCGGCCCGCGCGGCGATCGTCACGATCCGTTCGAGCTTCGCTCGTTGCGCGATCTCCAGGTCACTTGGCATCGGTTCCTCCCTCTTCAAGGAGCCCTCGTCCCTCGCGCCTCGGCCGGGCGCGGCGGGGAGGGGACGTACAGGGTTGTGACGAGAACGTTCGTCCAGGCGAAGGTGAGGATCGAACCGGTGAGGGCGAGCGCATCCCCGGCGGTGCCGAGGGGGAAGGCGATCGTGACGACGTAGGTGAGGATGGAGGGGGCGTAGAACGGGGCGACGTACAGGAGGAGCAAGAAGGCCTCACGCCCGGTCGGGGTCTGTCGAAGGCTCTCCCCCACGGCCCGGGCGAAGGTTCTCCCCTCGAGGAGGATCGCCTGCTTGTAGAAGGCGAGGCGCAGGCCGAAGTAGATCCCTGGGACGATGAACAGGAAGGCCCCGCCGACGACGAGGGCGTTGACGACGATCTGCCCTACGACGAGGCGCGGGTAGACGGAGAGGACGCGCGCGAGCGTCCCGGAGAAGGACGGCCTCCCTCCGCCACGGTACGCCTGCACGGCGAGGATGTACGCGCCGTTGAAGAGGGGAGAGACAAGGAGAAGGACGGCCATCGTGACGACCCACTGGGGGTCTCCGATCTCGTCGAGGTCCGCCTGAAGTCCGGCGCCGTACAGGATCCCCGAGAGGAGGAGCGCCAGGGCGAGGAGGAGCGGCCGGCGGAAGGGGAGAGCGAGGACCTCGCTAAGCCGGGGCTTCGTCATCGCGTGTCTCGTCGAACAGCTTCTCTAGGCGCTGGGCGCGCTCGATCGTCTCGTCGAGGATGAAGCGGAGCTCCGGGGTGTAGCGCAGGTCGAGACGATGAGCGAGCTCGCTTCGGAAGAAGCCGCGGTCGTGGCGGAACGCCGTCATCACTGCCTTCTTGTCGGCCTCGGCCGCACCGACGGCGACGAAGACCTGGGCGTAGCGGGCGTCGGAGGAGAGGCGCACGTCCATCACGGTCGGGGAGGCGCCCCGGATCACGGGATTGCGGGCCTCAAACTCGACGACCGAGGACAGGACCCGCTTGATCTCCTCGCGCAGCCGCTCGTGTCCCCGTCCGTCGCTCACAGGATCTCCTCTTCCGAGGCCTCGACCGTGTACTCCCTCCCCCGCTCCAGAGCCCGGAGCACCTGCGCAAGGGCGGAGTCCGTGTGCCGAGGGTCGTTCGACACGTGCGCGATACGGATCGTCGCCCGGTCGATCGTGTCCAGCTGCGCCACCTCCGCTGCGGCGAACGCGGTCCCCCGGCGCTCGACGTCGGCGAGGATCCCTTTGACGATCGAGCGCTTCTCCTTGAGGGAGGACGTGTTCGGGAGGTGGAGACGGAGGGTGAGGAGGCCGACCTTCATGGCGCTCCTAGTGCTTCACCTCTTCCAGGTTGAACGAGACGATCCGGTCCCCGACCTCGACCCCGTCGAAGTCCTTGATCCGGATCCCGCACTCCCGTCCGGCCTGGACCTCACGCACGTCCTCCTTGAACCGGTGCAGGGAGGCGATCTCCCCCACATGGACCTCGGTCTTCCCGCGCAGGACGCGGACCTTTCCGCCGCGGACGATCTTCCCCTCCAGGACCGCGCACCCGGCGACGACCCCGGCGGGGATCTTGAACATGTCGCGGACCTCGGCCTCGCCGACCTTCACTTCCTGGTACTCCGGGGCGACCATCCGCTTGAGCGCGCGCGCGATCTCGTCGACCAGCTCGTAGATGATCTCGTAGGTCAGGAGGATGACGCCCTCGCTGTCGGCGAGCTTCTGTGCCTTGGGCTCCGGCTTCACCCCGAACCCCACGATGAGGCGGTTCCCCGTGACGGTCGAGGCGAGGAGGACGTCGCTCTCCGTGATCGTCCCCACCCCGGCGTGGAGGAGGTCGAGCTTCACCTCCCCGACCTTGACCTGCTCGATCTCCCTCCGAGCCGCCTCGAGGGCTCCGGTGGAGGAGGCCTTGAGGATGACGCTCAGCTTCTCCTCGGCCATGGCCTCGCGGAAGAGGTCCTCGACGCTCAGGAGGGCGCGCGAGCGGCGCGGCGTGGCCTCCGACGCCTTCTGTGCATCGGCGCGCGTCTTGGCTTCGTTCGGCGTCGCCACGACCTCGATCGAGGTCCCCACCGGGGGGACAGCCTCGAGACCGAGGATCTCCACCGCCATCCCCGGGCCGGCCTCGGGGAGACGCTTCCCGGCCTCGTCGAGGAGGGCCTTCACGCGGCCGTGCGTCGTCCCGGCGATCACGTAGTCCCTGTCATGCAGGGTCCCGTCCTTGACAATGGCGGTCGCCACCGGGCCGCGTCCGGGGGAGAGGTTGCTCTCGATGACGATCGCCTCGAGCGGTCCCTTGGGGTTGGCGCGTAGGTCCTCCATCTCGGCGACGAGGAGGATCATCTCCAGGAGGTCGTCGATGTGCTCCCCGTTCAGGGCCGAGAGGGCGACCGTGATCGTGTTCCCGCCCCACGCCTCCGGGTTCAATCCCTGCTTGGCGAGGTCGGACATCACCTTGTTCAGGTCCGCTCCCGGCTTGTCGGTCTTGTTGATGGCGACGATCATCGGGATCCCGGCGGCCTTGATGTGGTCGATCGCCTCGACCGTTTGGGCCATGACCCCGTCGTCCGCGGCGACGACGAGGATCGCGATGTCCGTTGCCTTGGCCCCGCGGGCGCGCATCCCGGTGAACGCCTTGTGCCCCGGCGTGTCGATGAACGTGATCTTGTGCCCGCGCAGGTCGGCCTGGTACGCGCCGATTCCCTGCGTGATCCCACCGGCCTCCTTGGCGGCGAGGCGGGAGTGGCGGATCGCATCGAGGAGGGTCGTCTTCCCGTGGTCGATGTGGCCGAGGACGGACACCACCGGCGGTCGAGGGACCCCGGTCTTCGGCTTCGCCGGCCTCGGGGGTGCAGCGACCGCGGCCTTGCCGGCAGCCTTGGGTTCAGCCGCCGCCGGCGCCTTCTCCTCGCGGTACAGGTTCAGGATGAGCTGGTACTCCTCGTCTTCGACGGCGTTGGATGCTTTTAGGTTAGGCATCCCCATCTCGGCCAGTCGAGCGACGAGGTCCTTGCTCTGGACCCCCAATTCCTTCGCAATCTCGTAAACGCGCTTCCGTGCCAAGCGTAGTCCTCTTTCCTTGAGTCTTTCCGAACAACGGCCAGGGCCCGACTATACCCGATCGAATGGGCTCCGTCAAACGGGAATGCGCTCCGAACCGGGAACAGGAGGGGCTAGCGGAGGACGAGGAGGAAGATGATCACGATCACTCCGACCGCGGCGGCGACGAGGACGAGCGCGCGCCGGCCGTGGCGCCGCAGGCGCGCGGACTGGTCCTGCGAGAGAGGGATCGCCGAGCGGTCCGCCTGCAGCTCGAGCTTCTGGGACTTCTTGTACGTCTTCACGAAGAGCGACACCTTCTTCTGCTTCTTGTAGACGACGGAGAGGTTGTGCATGGCGTTCACGTGCTCGGGGTCGATGACGAGCGCGCGCTGGTAGGCGTACTCGGCGCGGGGGAGGTCTCCGGCATCATGGTAGACGTTCCCCAGGCGGTAGTAGATCGTCGCCTTGTCGATCCCGTAGCGGAGGGCCTCGACGAGGAGGGCGATGGCTTCCTTGTGCGACTTCGCCTTGCGCAGCTCCTCGCTCCTCGAAAGCGCCTCGCGGACGAACGCAGCCTGCTCTTCAGATGACTTCAGTTCCTCGGTGCTCATCAAGCCATGCCCTCACTTTCTGGATGTCGATCCACGCGAGGTACTTCGGGCTCCCCTTGGCGCGCGAGGGGTTTCGCAGGAGGTAGCTCGGGTGGAACATGGGGAAGACCTGGATCCCGCCCCGCCAGTCGAGGAACGTCCCGTGCGACGTCGTGATCCCCGGGGCGTCCGGGACGAGCCACTGCGTGGGGACGTTCCCCAGGGTCACGACGAGCCCCGGCTGGATGAGGGCGATCTGCGCTTCGAGGTACGGAGAGCACGCCTCGACCTCCTTCCTTACCGGGATCCGGTTCTCGGGCGGCCGGCACTTGACGACGTTCGTGATGAACACGTCCCCGCGGGCGATCCCCACCGAAGTCAAAACCTCGTCCAACTTCTGTCCCGCCGGGCCGACGAACGGCCGCCCCATCTGATCCTCGACCTCGCCCGGCCCCTCGCCGACGAAGAGGACCGCGGCGCGCGGGTTTCCCTCGCCCGGGACGACGTTCGTCCGCCCCTGTGCGAGAGGACAGAGGGTGCAGTCGTGGATCCGCTGGGAGATCGTCTCCAGGGTCAGCGGGCGTGGGGCTTCTGGCGTCGGGTCCATGAGAGTCAACGTCGGCCACCCAAGTAAACGCAGAGGGGATGCGAGTGAGCGGGCAACGGGGTTCGAACCCGCGACCCTCAGCTTGGGAAGCTGATGCTCTACCAACTGAGCTATGCCCGCGGGACGGGAAGGAGTATAGCGGCCGTCCGATGGCGAGTCCACCGGGAAACGTGCGCTCCCCCAGAGAGGCGCGCGTGATGCCCGGCGGAACCTCGGGACCGACGGCGGGTATGATCAGCGAGCCTCGCGGAGCGAGGGCGCTGGTCGGTCCCGAGGGGAGGCCGGCCGGAACGCTTGCCGTGGGGCAGTGACCGGGAGGGGATGGAACTTGAAGAGACTCCTCGCTGCTTGGCTCGTGGCTTGTTGCCTAATCTCGGTGGCTGCGGCCGCGGCGGGTGTGCTCACGCCCGACACGACGGCGTACGACTTCGGGGCGCTCCTCGGCGGAGAGGTCGTGACCCACACCTTCATGCTGACCAATGCTGGGGACGCGACGGTGACGGTGAGTAACCTGCAAGCCTCCTGCCCTTGCACAAAGCCTTCAATGAAGACCACGGTTCTCGCTCCCAAGGCGACGGCGCCGCTCCTCGCTCAGTTCAGTAGCTGGGGCTTCAACGGGAGTGTCTCCAAGACGATCACCGTCACCTACACGAGTCCGGGGGGGCCGAGGACCCAGCAACTGCACCTGACCATCCACGCCACCGTTGTCGAGGCGGACTCAGCCTACGTGGCAACTGGCAAGCTCGATCTCGACCTCACTCTGCTGATCGACCTGCGGAGCTCGCAGGCGTACGCTGCTCGACACCTCATCGGCGCCCTGAGCATTCCCTACGATCAGCTCGCGTCGTGGGCCGGGCTCCTTCCGCGCGGGGTCTTCACGATCCTGTACGACCAGTCCGGAACGGTCGCCGCGACGGCGGCCCGCACACTCCGGAACGCGGGCTACCCGGACGTGCAGTACCTCCAGGGGGGTCTCGACGCGTGGACGAAGGCTTACCCGAACCGTTTCCTGACCGCTGGCGCTGCAGTTGCAGAGCGTTTCCTGCTGCCGTCTGGCGCAGGTGGACCGGGCGTGGCTTCTGCCCTCAAGGGGGTGGACGCCTCCTACCTGAAGCGGAACTACCTCGTCCTTGTCGACCTGCGGAGCCAGGAAGCGTACGCGGCAGCGCACTGTGCCGGCGCGGCCAACGTTGCCCCGGCGGAGCTCCTCTCGTGGGCAGCCGGCCTTCCCAAGGACGCGCGGGTGATCCTCTACGACGAGGACGGCACGACCGCACGTGTCCAGGCGCTCGCGTTGCGCAACGCCCGGTACGGGAACGCCCAGTCACTCTTCGGCGGGATGGCCCAGTGGCGCGAGGCGTTCGGCGACAAGGGGCTGGTCGCCTCCGTGATTCCGTAGCCGGCGAGGCGCCGCGTCAGGCGGTGCGGTGTCCGGCTCTACTCGCGCAGGGCCTCGAGGGCCGGGAGGGCCTTCCCGCGCAGGAGGGCGAGGCAGGCGCCGCCGCCGGTCGAGATAAAGGAGACGGCGTCGGCTTGCCCCATCGCGACGATGGCCTCCCCGGTCTCCCCTCCGCCGACGACGGTGTACGCACCCGAGGCCCCGAGGGCCTCGGCGATGGCGCGAGTCCCAGCCGCAAACGGCGCGAGTTCGAACACCCCCACGGGGCCGGTCCAGACGATCGTCTTCGCCTTCCCGATCTCGTCCCTGAAGAGCTCGACGCTCCTCGGGCCGATGTCGAGGGCGAGCCACCCGGAGGGGATGGCGGTCGCGGGGCAGACCTCCGTCTCGGCGGTGGCGCCTTTCTCCTTGGCGATCACGGCGTCCTCGGGGAGGACGATTCGGACGCCCTTCTCGCCCGCGGCCCGGATGAGGTCATGGATCTCCCTGGCGAGGTCCGGCTCGACACCCGCCGCGTTCCCCTCTCTCACGCGGAGGAAGGTGAACGCGGTCCCTCCGCCGAGGAGGAGCGCGTCGACGCGGGGAAGCAGGTCGCGCAGGGCACCGAGCTTGCTCTTCGCCTTCGCCCCTCCGACGATCGCGAGGTAGGGGTGCTCCGGCGTGTCGGTGAGGTGCGAGAGGGCCTCGATCTCCTTCTGGACGAGGAGCCCGGCGTAGGCCGGGAGGAACAGGGGGACGCCGGCGGTCGAGGCGTGGGCACGGTGGATCGCCGCGAAGGCGTCATTCACGTACAGGTCCGCGAGGCTGGCCAGCTCGCGCGCGAACGCGGTCTCGTTGGCGGATTCGCCCGTGTGGAAGCGGAGGTTCTCGAGGAGGAAGACGTCCCCCGCGGCGCCGGCCGCGATCTCGTGGCGGACCTCCTCGCCGATGCAGTCGTCGAGCTTGCGGACGGGCTTGCCGAGAAGCGTCTGAACCCTGGCCGCGACCGGGTCCAGGCGAAGCTCGGAGACGACCTTCCCCTCCGGGTCGCCGAGGTGGCTCGCCAGGACAACCTTCGCTCCTCGGTCGAGGAGGAGGGTCACGGTGGGAAGTGAGGCCACGATCCGCGCGTCGTCCGCCACGTCGCCGTTCCTGAGAGGGACGTTGTAGTCGACGCGGACGAGGACGGTCTTCCCACCTACCGCCGCATCCTGAACCCGTCGCAGCCCGCCTAGCAGCCCAGCCATCGCCTTCCTCCTTCGAATGACGTTCCGTTGGATGTTCCTGAAGAGGCGATTATAATGCATGTCGATGAACAGTCAAAACCTGATCCTGCTTGGGATCGGCGTTTTCGTGAGTCTGATCGCCGCGCTCATCGTGGTTGATCGCTACCTCCTTGCCGAGCACAACCCGATGGACCCGGGGGGCCTGATCTGGCGCGTCGAGGCGGCTTTCTCCCGCGTGAAGGACCTCGAGGCGACCCTGGAGACGACGGGGGGCACCGAGGCGGAGCCGGTGAGGGCCGTCGTCCGTTACGTCAGCGGGGCGCGGCCGGCCGTTTCCATCCGCTACCTCGAGCCGGCTTCGTTCAAGGACCAGGTGATGACGGTGGACGGGGACCTCCTGTCGCAGTACTTCCCTGCCGAGAAACTGATCGTCGTCAAGCGCTGGTTCGGGACCCCGCTGGCGGCGGTCGGGCTGGCGGGGTTGGACGTGTCTCGACTGGCGCGTGATGCGCAGGCTGGCCGGGTGGCGCTGCGCGTCCGGCGGGACGTCCTTCGCTTCTCGGGCGGAGGTTTCTCTGCTCCGATCCGGCTCCCGACGACCGTGGCCGGGGTCTCCACTCCCGAGATGCTCTCCTTCCTCCCTGCGGACGGCGTCGGTGACGCGAGTGCATCGAGCGCCGCTGGCCTCGAGGAGGGGAGTGACGCGGCGATCCCGGGCGGGTTCGTCCTTGAGGCGACCGACGCCCGGACCGGTGAGCTCGTTCGCCTGGTCTGGGTCGACCGCGAGACCTTCCTCGTCACGAAAGTGATCTTCTTCGAGAGGGGTCGACAGACGAGCAGCATCCGCCTCGAGCAGATCGTGACGAACCAAGAGCTTGCCCCGCGGCAGGTGCTCGACCTTCCTCGCGGGGCGGACGTGCGAATCGTTCGCGGGTGAGTGCCCTCTAGCTCTTGATGATCCTCCTGAACTGGGACAGGTTCATCCCGAACTCGATGAACTCCTGGAAGGCGTCCTCTTCCTCGAACGGGGACTCGATCGACGAGGCCTCGAAGACCTCGTCGGCGACGTAGATCGGGCTCCCCATCCGCAGGGCGAGGGCGAGGGAGTCCGACGGACGGGCGTCGACCTCCACCACCTCCCCGTTGGGGTTCCGCAGGAAGATCGTGGCGTAGTAGGTCTGGTCCCGAAGCTCGCTGATGATGACCTTTTCCACGCTTGCCTGCAGGTCGTCGATGATCGACTTCATCAGGTCGTGGGAGAGCGGGCGCGGGAACTGGCCCTGCTGCAGGCCCAAGGCAATGGACATCGCCTCCGCCTCGCCGATCCAGATCGGCATCGCCCGGCTGGAGTGACGGTCCTTGAGCAGGATCACAGGGGAGTTTGAGGAAGGATCTACCAAGAGGGCTTTGATCTCCGCCTCTCGCATGGCGAGTCTCCTTTGTCTTCGGGCGAACGTCGGCGCTTCATTATAGCGGGGGCTCTCCGGGCCGACAACGATGCGCATCACACTCGCGCCGCGGACGTTAGCGGGAGAGCTCGCCCACGAGCCGATATACCTCGAGATCGACGTTTCCGCTCTCGCGGTCCGCCTCGGCAAGGGGGATGGCGACGATGTCGCGGCAGGACAGGGCGGCCATCACCCCGCTCTTGCCCTCCGACAGGAAGCGGACCGCTGCTTCTCCGAGGCGCGAGGCGAGGATCCGGTCGAAGGCGGTCGGGGATCCGCCGCGCTGGACGTGGCCGAGGATTGTGAGGCGCGTCTCGAGGGTGAGGGTCCGCTCCAGGTGGGTGCACACCGCCTGCCCAGCCCCGGCGAAGGTCTCCGGGCCCTCCCCGTCGGGGGCGAAGCCCTCCGCGACGACGAGGATCGAATGCCGTTTCCCGCGGCGGAGGCGTTCCTGGACGCGCTCGGCGACCTCGTCGAGGGTCATCGGAACCTCGGGGATGAGGACAACCTCCGCCCCGCCGGCGAGTCCGCCCATCAAGGCGATGTACCCCGAGTCCCGCCCCATGACCTCGACGATGAACGCTCGCTCGTGGGAGAAGGCGGTGTCGCGGATCCGCGCCAGGCTCTCGACCACGGTGTTCAGGGCCGTGTCGACCCCGATCGCCATCACCGTCCCGTAGATGTCGTTGTCGATCGACGCCGGGACGCCGACCGTCGGCACGCCCTGGCTCTGGAGGACGCGTGCGCCCTTGAGAGACCCGTTCCCTCCGATGACCACGAGTCCGTCCAGGCGGAGCGAGGCGACCGTGTCGAGGGCTCGCTTCTGCCCCTCCCTGGTCATGAACTCCGCGGAGCGGGCGGTGAGGAGGATCGTCCCGCCGCGATCGATGATGCCGCTGACTGCGGGGCTGTCGAGCGGGACCGTGTCCCCCTCGATCAGGCCGGCATACCCGCGCCGGATCCCGACGATCTCGTAGCCGCGCCTGAGCCCGGAGCGGACGGCCGCCCGCACGGCTGAGTTCATCCCTGGGGCGTCGCCCCCGCTCGTCAGGATGCCCATCCGCGGCATGCTCCCCTCCTCCTATCCTCCGGCCTTCGCCCTACGGATGACCGCCTTGTCCCGCATGGCGCGGTCGGCGGCGGCGAAGAGCGCCGGGTCGATCTCCCCGAGGGAGCGCACCCAGCCGAGGTAGTCGTCCAGGACCTCGGAGAGGCCCTTCTTCGGCCTCCAGCCCAGGCGCCGCAGCTTCTCGACGCTCGACACGCTGTGCCGATTGTCCCCCACGCGGTACTCCCCGGTCAGGGACGGGGCGATCCTCTTTCCGATCCGCTCGGCGAGGGCGCGCGCGTACTCAAGGACGGTCACCGCTCGGTCTCCGCCCACGTTGAACGCCTCCCCGTCCGCCTCCTCCTTCGACAGGACGAGGAGGTTCGCGTCGACGACGTCGTCGACGTGGACGTAGTCTCTCTCCTGACGGCCGTCCTCGAAGACGATCGGGGGCTCCCCGGAAAGGAGGCGCAGGGTGAAGATCCGGCAGACGCCGGAGTACTGGTTGTACAGGGACTGACGGGCTCCCTGGGTGATCGAGTAGCGGAGGGCGACGGTCGGCACGCCGATCCTCCTCCCCAGACGCAGAGCGACGAGCTCCTCGCTGTACTTCGAGAGGGCGTACGGGTTGTACGGATTGGCGTAGACCTCCTCGAGGCGGTGGGGGGTCATCGGCGCCCGACAGGTCGGGCAGGCGATCTCCCACTCCCCGCGCGCCATCTGCTCTGCCGACCTGGCCGGCGGCTGGACGACCCCGTGCTCCGGACAGAGATACTGCCCCTCGCCGTAGACCGCTTGCGAGGAGGCGACGATGACCTTCTTCACCGGGTATCCGCGCTCCTGGATGAGCTCGTACAGGAGGGCGGTACTCCCGACGTTCGTGGCGAAGAAACGCGAGTAGTCCGGCATGTAGTCCTGATAGGCGGCCTGGTGGAAAACCGCCTCCACGCCGGCGAGGGCTCGGTCAAGGTCGGCGCGGTCCGCCGCGTCTCCGCGGACGAACTCCGCCCGGCGCGGGACGTACGAGGGCAGGCCGCGCGGGTGGACGCGTGGGTCCAGGGTGTCGAGGATCCGCACCTCATACCCCAGGGCGAGGAGGCGGTCCACCAAGTGCGACCCAATGAACCCTGCCCCTCCGGTGACGAGCGCGCGCGTGCGATCCTCCTCTTCCCTTCATGCACTTAAGACGGCGTGACGCCGGGCGATTGTAGGGGTCCCTCGAAGGGCGGTCAAACGGTGGGCGTGCCGGCCTCCTGGCCGCGTCCTCGAAGGGCCTCCTGGTAGATCTCGACGAAGCGCCGAGCGGTGTTCTGCGCAGAGAGGCGTTCCCCGGCGTCGAGGGCCCCCTGCCGGAGCTTCGCGTGCCGGTCGCGATCGTCGAGGAGGGAGAGGGCGACTCCTGCGAAACCCTGTTCGTCCTCGGGGGCGAGGAGGCCGTTCTCCCCGTCCTGGATCATGTCCAGCGTGCCCATCTCCCCGATCGCCACCGTGGGGAGGCCGCTCGCCATCGCCTCGACGAGAACGAGGCCCTGCGTCTCCGTCTTCGAAGCGAAGAGGAAGAGGTCGGAGGCCTTATACAAGTCGATGAGGTGAGGATGGTCGAGGAACCCGGCGAAGGTGACAGCGGAGTCGAGCCGATCCTCGGCGACCTGCCGCTCGAGGTGTCCTCTCTCCGGTCCGTCTCCGGCGAGGACGAGGCGGGCCGTGGGAAGCTCCCTGTGAAGGTGGGAGAAGGCGCGGAGGAGGAAGGAGAGGTTCTTCTCGCCGGCGAGGCGGCCGGCGTACAGGCAGAGGGGAGCGCTCGCTGGGACGCCGAGCGCCTCCCGCGGGGCCCAGACCGGAGCGCGGCGGAAGAGGTCAAGGTCGATCCCAAACGGCAGGACGAGGACTGGCCGCCGGACCCCGTAGCGGAGGAGCTCCTCCTTGATCGGGGTCGAGTGCGCCGTGACGACCGTGCAGCGATTGCAGAACGCGGCCGCGAACTCCTTCACCGCCCTCTTCGGCGGGCGGACGAGGGGCGGAAGGTAATGGCGGAACTCCATCAAGTGGGTGTGGTACGAGTGGACGTGCGGGAGATGGTGGCGGAGACCGGCGCCCAGGGCGACGAAGCCCAAGGAGAAAGGGGTGTGGCTGTGGACGACGTCGAGGGTCCCGAAGGTGCGGATCGCCTCGTGCTGGTAGGGGAGGGCGACTCGGCTCGCCTTGTGGAAGACGAACCGCCGGGCGCGGAAGCGGTAGACATCCGACTCGTTCTCACGGGACCCGGCGTAGCGCGGGGCGTAGACGATCACCTCGTGCCCCAGGCTCTCCAGGGCCTTCTTGAGCCAGGAGAGGCTCACCCCGACGCCGCTCACCTCAGGGAGGTAGTTGTCGCTGAAGAACCCTATTCTCATCGTTCTCGCTCCCGCTCGTAGACGAGCTTTCCCCCCACGAACGTCCTCTCCACCCTTCGCTCGGCGAGTCGTCCCGGATCGCGGCGCGGGTCCCGATCGAGGACGACGAGGTCGGCCAGGGACCCGACCGAGAGAGCTCCCTTCTCCCCCTCCTCGAAGGACAGACGGGCTCCGGAGAGAGTGTAGGCCGCGATCGCCTCCTCGACACTCACCCGCTGCCCTGGGTGGGGGGCGTTCACCGCGGCGTGGAGACCGACGAGAGGGGAAAGAGGCATCCCGTCTGAGCCGAAGGAAAGGGGGATTCCCGCATCGAGGACCGCCCGGTGCGGGTCGGTCCGGCGGTCGCGCTGCCCGCCGAGTCGAGTTTCGTAGAGCCCACTCGGGCCGGACCAGGAGACGAAGTTCGGCTGCATGCACAAGGAGAGACCGAGCCGTGCGGTCTCCTCGATCGCGCCGTCGTCGGGGAGCTCGAAGTGCTCGATCCGGTGGCGGAGAGAGGGCGACGTGTGGGCGCTCTCGTGGGCGCGGAGGACCTGATCGATCGCCCGATCGCCGATCGCGTGAACCGCCGTCTGGAGGCCAGCCTCGTCCGCTCGTCTCAGGAGCGCGGCGAGTTCCTCGTCGTTCTTCAGAAGGGTCCCCCGGTGGGGGGCGTCGGCGTACGGCTCACGGAGGGCGGCCGTCCTCGCCCCGATCGACCCGTCGGCGAAGAGCTTCACCCCGCCTAGGCGAAGGCGGCCGTCTCCGAAGCCGGTCTCCATTCCCAGAGTCTCGAGAGCCTCAAGACCTACCACCTCCGGATAGACGGTCACGCGCAGGTCGAGGAGCCCGCGCACCTTCATGAACGCCCTGAGTTGGCAGGGGTAGACGACGGCATGCACCGAGGTCAGCCCCAGGCGGTGGCAGAGGTGGGCGGCCGCGAGGAGGGCCTCGACGCGGGTGGCGTCGTCTGGCTCGAGGGTGAGGAGGAACGCGGTCGCCGCCTCTTCGACCAGGGTCCCGCTCTCGAGGTCGACCTCAGCCCGATCGAGGTCAGGCGGAAGGCGAGACAGGGCGAGGGAGTTCGCGACCAGGGCATGCCCACAGACGCGAACGGCGACGACCGGGCTCCCTGGGGCGAGGCGGTCGAGGTCCTCCCGGGAGAGGGGGCGATGCCCTGGCCAGAGGCTCTCGTCCCAGCCCCGCGCAGCGACGCACTCCCCGTCTCCCCTCCGCCGCACCTCGCTTGAGATGCGAGAGAGGGTCTCTTCTCGACTGAGGCCTGAGAGCTCGACGCGCCAGCCGGTCTCCCGCAGGCCGGTGTCGAGGAGGTGGGTGTGGGCGTCGATGAAACCAGGGAGGAGTACCTGGCCGCGCAGGTCGGTCCGCCGGGTCTCCGTCGAGACAAGGCGCAGGACCTCCTGCCCTCGCCCGACGGCGAGGATCCGCCCGCCGCCGATGGCCAACGCGTCCGCTCCAGGGACGGTGGGCAGGACCCCCCCGACCAGGACCTCGTCCGCTCTTTTCCCCATCACGCCAGGGATTCTAGTCCCGGCGCCCGGGGCGGGCAATGCCTCGCTATTCCTGGATCTCGAGGTCGGTCGTGTTCGACCCCGGGAGCCCGGTGATCTTCACTCCGGTCGGGTAGCCGGTCGTGGGGTCGACCTGCACGATCTCGTGGTTCGTCGCGTCCACGACCCACAGGTACCCGTCGTACCAGTCGATCGCCGAGGCGCCGAAGACCGCGATGTCGAGCGGGTTCATCCGAAAGATCCTCTGGCTTCCGTTCCCGTAGCAGGCGACGAAGAGCCAGGTCTGGCCGTCCGCCTCGGCGACGGTGATCCCCTGCGGCTGAGGGGCGCTGGGTCGGGCCTCACCCCACTTCGGATCTCGGCACCATCCCAGTCTGCAAGATGAAGGGAGCCAAGGACGAAGCAAGGGGGAGCCAAACAATACGACGGCGGAAGCCACCGGAGGGCACAGGGCTTCCGCCGCACTTCAAGGAGGTAAAGGCCCTGGTAAGTCTCGGTACCTGCCAGGGTCAGGCCTCCTCGTGGGGAGGGTCTTCCCCCTCGTTCACCACCCGGGCTGCGCTCGTGTGATGCCGATCACACCCGATTGAACCGGTGGAGGGTGCGTGCCCCAATCACATCGCGCACCTACGCAGGGAATCTTCGGCACCTTGCCTTGTCCCCTGCATCACCTAAAGAGACGGGAAGGAGGTTCAAGAGGAGGCCCCTTCCCCGGCGAGCCGACCGGTCACAAACGCCCACAGGAAGTTGTTTCCCCCGATGGGACCGAAGGCGTCGAGGACCTCCCCGCAGAGGTGAATGCGGGGGGCGATCCGGCTCTCCAGAGTCTCAGGATTCACCTCGGACAGCGGAACCCCGCCCCCGGTCGCCTCGGCCGCGGCGAACCCTTCGGTTCGGGTCCAGGGAAGCGGGAACGCGGTGAGAGCTTGGAGAACGCGGGCGCGCTCGGGCTTCGACAGGGCGATGACCTTGGCCTCGAAGAGGCCGATCTCGAGAAGAAGGGCATCGACCAGACGCCCGGGCAGGGCCTCCTTCAGAACGCCGCGCACGGTCCTCGTGGGGTGCGAGGCGAGGAGGTCCTCCCACTCCTCCACCCTTCGCGGTCCCCAGGAGACCGTGATCGGTGGGCGCAGGCCGAGGAGCTCCGCGCGGGCGGCGTGGTGGGCGATCCCGAGGACGACGGGTCCGCTGAAGCCGCGGTGGGTGAAGAGGAAGTCTCCCTCTGCGCGGACCCGCCCCTTCCCCTCCCCGACGGTGAGGAGGACGGGGAGAGAGAGGCCGGAGAGGAGGTGGAACCTCTTTCCCCGGCTGCGGAGGGCGACGAGGGCCGGATACGGCGGGACGACTTGGTGCCCGAGGGAGCGCGCGATCGCAAAGCCCGTCCCGTCGCTCCCGGTCTCGGGATAGGAGAGGCCGCCGGTGGCCAGAATGACCCGGTTCGTGACGATCCCCTCTCCCGATTCGAGCCGCACGCGCCGCCTCTCCGAGGGGTGAACCTCCGTGACGAGCGCGTCGGTACGCACCTTCGCCCCGGCGCGTTTCGCCGCGGCGAGGAGCCCATCGCGCACCCCTTCCCCGCCGCCGAAGAGAGGGAAGACCTTCCCCGTCTTCTTCTCCTCGACCAGGCGCAGGCCGATCGGCCCTTCGAGGAAGGCCCTCACCTCGGCGAGGGGCCAGGAGAGGAGGATCTTCTTCAGGGTGTTCCGTGAGGAGTCGGTCGTGTACGACGCCGGATCGACCTCCGTCGGAAGGACGTTGCACCGCCCCCCGCCGGAGAGGAGGATCTTCTCCCCCAGCGCGTGTTTCCGGTCGAGGAGGAGGGTCCTCGCCCCGCCCCGCGCCGCATGGTACGCGGCGACGAGGCCTGCCGGCCCGCCGCCGACGACCGTGACGTCGAACCCTCTCGGAACCCGCTTCGCCTTCTCTTTCTCTCTCATTTGGGCTCCGACGGGCGGCACCGTCTCTGGCTCACAGGGCCTCGATCGCCGCGAGGTCAAGGTGCTCGCGGGCGAGCCTCTCGAGCAGGGCGACCTTGTCCGCGTCGTCCTTGGTCAGGAGCGGTTCGAGGTTCGTCACCTGGATCGCGGTCGAGTAGGTGTCCTCCGGGACGAGGAGGATCGGGATCCCGAGCATCGTCGCCCGCGCCGTGACGTTCGACGGTGGGACGATGTTGTGCGTCAGCACAAACCCCGAGGTCCCGCCGCAGTCGAGGCAGGCGAGGATGAGGTCGCTGCGGTCCCCACTCGTGATGACGAGCTTGTCCGGGGCCGCGAACTGCGGCCAGGCGAGGGCTGCGCTGACCGACATCGCGCCGACCGCGACGTTCCGCACGAGGTGGGCAAGCCCGCTCTCCCCGGCGATGACCCGCGCGAAGAGCTTCTCCGCGACGTAGCCGACGGAGAGGGTCGTCAGCTCCTTCTCGAAAGGCAGGACGCCGAGGACGTTTACCCCCGTCGCCCGGATCTCCTCGAGGTGCGTTGCCTTGAAGTCGGCAAGCTGCTTCACCTTGTTCAGGACGACCCCGCCGACGTGCGCCTCGTCTGCCCCGACGAAACGCTCTAGAAAGGCGAGGTCATCTCTGATCTGATCGTCCTCCCCGCCCGCGACGATGATCGCCTTGGCTCCCGTCGCCTGGGAGAGCGTGAGAGGGTCGAGGTAGACGGAGGCCCCGTGGGAGAGGGTCTTCCCACACTCGATGAACAGGAGGTCCTTCCCCTTCCCGGCCTCCTCCATCATCCGCACCACCTCGCGGGTGATCGACGCTTGGTCGTACATGTAGCGCAGCTTGGAGTGGTCAAAGCCGATGCTCGTCCGCTCCGGCTCGTCCCCGAGGACGAACAGGTTCGCCATCAGGGCGGCGTCGTAGTCCCACAGCCTCTTCTTCCGGTAGAGGAAGCGGTCGCCGAGCGGCTTCAGGTAGCCGATCTTCTTCCCCGTGGCCTTGGCCAAGCCGACGAGGAGGCTCGTCTTCCCCGCGTCCTTCCGAGTGGATGCGATGATGAGCGGCTTCACTTCCGGTCACCTCCTCGGGTCGCGCGGAAAAGGACCCGCACGTCCACCGCCTTGACCCCATCCCCGTGATCGTAGGCGACCAGGGGGTTCACCTCGATGTCTGTGATGTCCCGACACGCGTCGACGAGCTGGCCCAAGCGGACCGCCACGTCGAGGATCCCCTCGATGTCCTTTCGCTTCTCCCCGCGCACGCCAAGGAGGAGCGGATAGGAGCGGATGCTCGCCACCATCTCCCCGGCCGTCCGCCGGCCGATCGGGGCGGCGCGGAAGGCGACGTCCTTCATCACCTCGACGTAGATTCCACCCAGGCCGAACATCACCGTCGGGCCGAAGGACGGGTCCTGGCGCGCCCCGACGATCGTCTCCACGCCCGGCTTCACCATCTCCACGACCTCGATCCCCTCGATGACCGCCGTCGGCTTGTAGGCGCGCGAGCTCCGCAGGATCGCCTGGTAGGCGTCGATCACCTCGCCCTCATTCTCAAGGTCGAGGGCGACCCCGCCGGCGTCGCTCTTGTGGACGATGTCCTTGGAGACGACCTTCATCACGACGGGGTAGCCGATCTTCACGGCCGCCTGGACCGCCTCGTCGAGCGACTTTGAGAGGATCGACCTGGGCATCGCGAGGCCGAGGACGAGGGCGAGCTCCTGCGCCTCGTGGGCGAGGAGGAAACCGCGGCCATCGGCCCGCGCCCGGTCGAGGATCGCCTCCACGCGGCCGACGTCGATCGTCCCCTTCTCGAGCTCCTCCGGCGGCTCGGAGAGGTAGCGCCAGGAGAGGAAGACGGCCCCCAGGACGGAGACGGCCTCGTACACGTCGGCGAAGACCGGGATCCCCTTTGACCGCAGCCGGTCGATCACCGCCTCCACCCTCTCCCCGCCGAAGAGGGAGAAGACGATCGGCTTCTTCGTCTTGAATCGCTCGTAGATCGACTCCAAGAGAAGGGCGAACTTCGTTGTGTCGAAGAGGGCCGTCTCGCAGTACAGGGCGATCGCGGCCCTGAGCTCGTCGCTCTCCAGGGCGACCTCCAGGGCGCGGCCGTAGTCCTCGGCCGTGGCCTGCCCAGTCAGGTCGATCGGGTTCTTCGTCGATCCGAACTCCGGCATCGATCCGCAGAACGCCTCCTTGAGGAAGGCGAGGTTCTCGTAGAGCTCGACCCCGTACTTCTCGCAGGCGTCGGTCGCGAGGACGCCGATCCCGCCGCCGTTCGTGATGATGACCGCGTCCTTCCCGGTCGGGAGCGGGGCGTCGGCGAGGAAGCGCGCCCAGTTGAAGCCTTCGAGGACACTCTCCGCGCGCAGGACGCCGCACTGGCGCATGATGCTGTCGAAGACCTCGTCCGTCCCGGCGAGGGAACCGGTGTGCGAGGCCGCGGCGACCGCCCCGCGCTTCGAGCGTCCCGACTTGATGACAACGACGTGCTTTTTCCGCGTCACCCGCCTCAGGGTCTCGACGAGCCGATCCCCGTGCTTCACACCCTCCATGTACAGGAGGATGACCTTCGTCCGCGCGTCCTCTTCCAGGTACTCGAGGGCGTCGGACTCGTCCAAGTCCGACTTGTTCCCCAGGGAAACGAGGGCGGAGAGGCCGAGCCCCTCGGCGGCCGTCTTCCCGATCATGGCGATCCCGAGCGCCCCGCTCTGGGTCACGATCGCCACCCGGCCGGGGAGGATCCCGCCCGGGCCGAACGTGGCGTCGAGCGAGGCCGCCGCGGAGTAGATCCCGAAGATGTTCGGCCCGAGGACGCGCATCCCGTTCGCCCGCGCGAACTCCGCGATCTGCCTCTCCTCGTCGGCGTTTCCCACCTCGGAGAACCCCGAGGTGATGATGACGAGGTGCTTCACCTTCTTCGCCGCGCAGGAGCGGACCGCGTCGAAGACGTACGGTGCCGGGATGCACAGGACCGCGACATCGATCTCCCCGTCCACCTCGGCGAGGTTGCGCGCCGCGGCAAGTCCGAGGATCTCGCCCCCCTTCGGGTTGACCGGGACGACGCGCCCGCGGTAGCCGCTCTCGAGGATGTTTTCTAGGACGCGGTTCCCGATCTTCCCTGGGTCCCTGGACGCGCCGACGACGGCGACCGACCGCGGCTCGAACAGGTACCTGATCCCCGTCTCCGTCTTCATGGCCTCACCTAAACAGCATCTTGAGCTCATACACCCCCGCCTCCCGCCGCTTCTCCACCTCGAACCCGCCCCGCTCGAAGAGGTGGAGCATCGGCTGGTTGTCGACCAGGACCTCGGCCGAGAACCCGAGGAGGCCCTGGCGCTTGGCGAGGAGGGTCAGGTAGGAGAGGAGCTCGCTCCCCACCCCGCGGTTCTGGAAGTCGTCGCGCACGACGAGGGCGACCTCGGCTTTGTGCGTCTCTCCCTCGATCGCGTACTGCCCCACCCCGACGACGGTCTCCCGCTCCCCTTCCATCGTCAAGGCGAGGAGGATCATCTCCTTCGTGTAGTCGATCACCGCGAAGTCCTGGAGCCGCTCGTGCGGCATGTCCGTGCGGAGCGAGATGAACCGCCGGTAGATCGACTGGTCGGAGAGAGAGTAGAAGAAGTCCTTCAGGAGCGGCTCGTCGGCGAGCTTCACCGGGCGCAGGAGGATCTCGACCCCCTTGTGCGTCGTGCGGAACGTCTCGAGCCTCTCTGGGTAATGCCCCCGCTCGCCCGGGATGTACGCCTGGTCCTGGTAAATCAGATTCCGTGCCTTGGCCTCCTTGAGGAGCCAGGGGCGGAACTGGGGGTGGGCGACCGAGACGAGTTCCATCGCCCGCTCGCGCGTGTTCTTCCCGTGCAGGTAGGCGATCCCGTACTCCGTGACCACGTAGTGGACGTCGCCACGGGTGAGGGTGACCCCGGCCCCTTCGGAGAGGGAGGGGACGATCCGCGAGACCGTGCCGTCCTTGGCCGTCGACTCGAGAACGAGGATCGACTTGCCCTCCGGGGCGAGGACCGCCCCGCGCATGAAGTCGGCCTGCCCGCCGATCCCGCTGTAGAAAACCTTTCCCAGGGACTCGGCCGTCGCCTGGCCGGTGAGGTCGATCTCGAGGACCGCGTTGATCGCCGTCATCTTCCGGTTCTGGGCGATCGTCGCGGGGTCGTTCGTGTACTCGACCGGCCGGAACTCGATCGCCGGGTTATCGGACAGGAACTCGTAGGTCTCGCGGCAGCCCATCGAGAACGAGGCGACGGTCTTGTTGCGGAGGATCGACTTCTCCTCATTGTCGATCGCGCCCTTCTTCATCAACGCGACGATCCCGTCGGAGAGGAGCTCGGTGTGGACCCCGAGGTGTCGCTTCTCGCCGAGGTTCGCGAGGATGGCGTTCGGGATCCGGCCGTAGCCAACCTGGATTGTCGCCCCGTCCTCGACCAGCCGGGCGACGTACTTCCCGATCCGCACCGCGGTCTCGTCTGGGACCTCGACCTCGTACTCGACGAGCGGCTCGTCGTGCGGGATCAAGAACTCGGCATGGTCGACATGGAGGAAGCTATTCCCGTGCGTGCGGGGCATCTCGCGGTTCACCTGGCAGACGACGTGCTTGGCCCGGTCGACCGCCGCGCGGACGATGTCCACGCTGATCCCCAGGCTCATGAACCCGTAGCGGTCCGGCGGCGATGTCTGCACGAGCGCCACGTCGATCGGGAGGATCCCCCGGTAGATCAGGGCCGGGACCTGGGAGAGGAAGATCGGGGTGTAGTCGGCCAGCCCCTCGTTCACCGCGTCCCGGGTCATCCCGCTGATGAAGAAGGTCGCGTGGCGGAAGTTCCTCTGGAACTCCTCGCGCAGGTAGGGGGCGATCCCGAGGCTCCAGACGTGGAGCACCTCGGCGTCGAAGATCGCCTTGGGGTTCTTCTCCACGTAGCGGACGAGCTCGTTCACGAGGAACTGCGGCTTCCCGCAGGCCGTCCCGATGAAGATCCGGTCCCCCCGGTGGACGGTCTTCGCGAACGCCTGCTCGGGCGTGGCGAACTTCTCGGGGTGTTCCTTGCGGAGTTGGCTCAGGTTCTCGTCTTCGTTGGTCATGGGACGGCGTGCGGGTCGACCGGTTTTCGCTCCTTCCCCTTCCTCATCGTCTGCCGGTCAAGTGACGAACGCTGCTTGGATTCGGTCGGCTCGACTCCCTGATTCTCCCTCCGCGCCTTCGTGTGCGCAACTGCGACCCGCCGCGGCAGGCTTCGGGCAGCCGCCGCCGGTTGGCCCAGGCTCCTTCTCCCGGTAGACTCGCCCTTTACGGAGGTCGAGATGAGAATCCTTGTCGTGGGGGCCGGGATGATGGCGCGGGCGATCGCCTACGCCCTCGTCCAGCGGAAGGATGTGAAGGAGATCGTCCTCGCCGACCGGGAGCCGGGCCGGGCCGAGGCGATCGCAACCTGGCTCAGGGACCGTCGCGTCCGCCCGCGTCCTCTCGACGCGGCCGCACCGGCCGCGGTGCGCGAGGCGATGGACGGGTGCGCGGTTGCGGTGAGCGCCGTCCCTTACTTCCTCAACCTCGGCCTCGCCGAGGCCGCGGTCGACGTCGGGGCCCACTTCTGCGACCTCGGGGGGAACAACCGCGTCGTCGAGGCGGAGTTCGCTCTCGATGAACGGGCCAAGGCGGCCGGCGTCACCCTCATCCCCGACTGCGGCCTCGCGCCCGGCCTCGTAAACGTCCTCACCGCGGGGGCGATCGACGGCCTCGACCCGGTCGAGTCCGTCCGGATCCGCGTCGGCGGCCTCCCGCAGCGTCCGCGCCCTCCGCTCGGCTACGCGATCGTCTTCTCCCCGTACGGCCTCCTGAACGAGTACATGGAGGAGTCGACCGTCCTCCGAGGAGGGAAGGCCGTTCAGGTGCCCTCGCTCACCGAGCCCGAGCCGATCTCCTTCCCTCCGCTCTACGAGGGGCTCGAAGCCTTCCACACCTCCGGAGGGAGCTCGACCCTGCCCCAGACCCTCGCTGGAAGGGTGAGGGAGCTCGACTACAAGACGATCCGCTACCGCGGCCACCTGGAGAAGGTGAAGACGATGGCCGACCTCGGCTTCTTTGACCTCGAGCCTCGCCTGGCCGGAGGGGTGAAGGTCGTCCCGCGCGAGCTCGCTGTCGAGCTCTTGAGCGAACGCCTCTCGTTCGGGGAGCCCGACCTCGTCCTCCTCCGCCTCATCGCCGTCGGCAAGGCCGGACGGGTAAGGCGCGAAGTCTGCTACCAGATGATCGACCGCTACGACGAGGCGACCGGCCTCTCGGCGATGATGCGCACGACCGGATTCCCGATCGCCGAGATCGCGTTCATGCTTGCGAGCGGCGAGATCAAGGAGCGTGGCGCCCTGCCCCAGGAGCGCTGCGTCCCGCCGGACCACCTCCTTGCCGGCCTTCGGCGCCTGGGCCTCGCGATCGAGAGGACCGTGGTCGAGAAGTGAGGAGCGGGCTCGCGGTCGGGTTCGACCTCGACGGGGTCCTCCTCGACTCCGAACATCTCGTCGAAGGCACCTGGCTTCTCACCGCGTTCGCCGGGACCCTCCGGCGCTTCCGGATCCCGGTGACCGACGAGAACGTGCGAGCGCTCTTCGTCGTCCGCTACCGGACAGGCGGAGCCGCGTTCGCCGCGCGGTTCGGGGTCGATCCCGAGGCCCTGTGGGCGGAGCGGGACCGCGCCTACATCGCGCGGAAGCTCGCGGCCCTCGAGTCCGGGGAGATCCAGCCCTTCGCCGACGCCGAGGCGGTGGTACCTCTCGCCGAGAGGTACCCGCTCGGGATCGTCTCCAACTCGCCCCAGGTCGTCGTCGACCACGTCGTCCACAAGTTGGGCTGGGAGAGGCCTTTCCGCGTCGCGATCGGGCGGGGGAGCGCCCTTCTTGACCTTCCGGTGACGAAGCCCGCCCCGGACCTCCTCCTGCGCTTCCTGCGCGAAGTGAAGGTGGAACGCGGCTACTACGTCGGCGACCAGCCCGAGGACGCCGAGGCGGCGCGTGCGGCCGGCCTCACGCCGGTCGTCCTGGACCGCGGAGGCGGCGGCGACCTTGCCACGCTCGCCGATCTCCCTGCCCTGATCGAGCGCCGCGAGCGGGGCTTATAATGGGCGCATGATCTCGACCCGCGACCTCGAGACCCACCTCCGCTCCCTGGCACTCCCCGGCCTCCCGGCCGGGCGGGCCGTCATACCGGACTACGACGGCTACGCGATCTCCTCCGTCCCGGCCCTCATCCGGCGCCTGTTCGGGGAGAACGTGGCCGAGGGAGCGGACCTAGGAGCGACGGTCCTCGAGCGCGTCGCCGCGCCGGCGCGGAAGATCGTCCTCCTCGTCGTCGACGGTTTGGGCCTCCTTCACCTCCAGGACCTCGTCGAGCGTTACCCCGACCTCTACCTCGCCCGGCTGATCGAGCGAGGCCTCCTCGTCCCTCTCACCTCGGTCTTCCCTTCCACGACCGTCGCCGCCCTCACCACGTTCAACACCGGCCTCACCCCGCAGGAACACGGGATGGTCGGCTACCGCCTCTACCTCAAGGAGACCCTGTCGATCACGAACATGATCCACCTCTCCCTTCTCGGGAACGCGCAGGGGGAGTCGGCCGTCGGGGCGGGGATCAACCTCGAGGCCTTCGTCGGCGCCCCGTCCCTCTCCGCCGCTCTGTCCCGACTCGGCGTGGAGACGCACACCATCCTCCCGCGGCCGATCCACTCGAGCGGTCTCTCGCGCATCCTCTACTCCTCAAGCGACAAGATCCACCCGGTCGTCGACTTCGCGGACATGCTCGTCGCGACGCGCGGCCTCCTGCGCCAGGTGCGCGGGCCGGCGTTCATCAGCCTGTACTGGCCGGGTGCGGACACGATCGCCCACACCTACGGCCCGTGGACCGAGCAGTTCACCGCGGAGCTGCGGGCGATCGACTCGGCCCTCGAGTGCGAGCTCGCCGGCCAGGCCGAGGACGCCCTGTTCCTCCTCGCCTCCGACCACGGGTTCGTGGCGATGGAGAGGGCCGACTACCGATCCCTCTTCGACCAGCCTGACCTCGAGCGGGATCTCCTCCTCCCGCCACTCGGCGAGCCGCGCGCCTCGTACCTCTACGTCCGAGAGGGGAGGAAGGAGGCCGTGGCCGAGAAGATCTCCGCGCTCGGGGGCGGGCTCGTCTGCCTCGACGCGCGAGCGGCCCTGAGTAGCGGCCTGTTCGGACGGGGGCCTGTGAAGGAGGAGGTCCCGGACCGGATCGGCGACCTCGTCGTCGTCTCCACGGGGAAGGCCGGCCTCCTCCACCCGTACAAGGACTCCCCGCCCTTGAAAGGGATGCACGGCGGCCTCTCGCCGCAGGAGATGCTGGTTCCGCTCCTCTTGAGCCGCCTCGACGGAAAGGAGGTTCGATGATCGTCACTGGGAAGAGCGCCGACGTGAAGGCGATCGACCTGCACGACGGAAAGTCGGTCTTGCACGCGATCAAGCGCGTCCTGATCGGGAAGAACCAGGGAGCGAAGAACTTCGCCATGCGCCGGTTCACCCTCGGCGAGGGAGGGTGCAGCCCGCGCCACACCCACCCCTACGAGCACGAGGTGTACGTCCTCGCCGGGAAGGGCGCCGTGCGCTCCGACGGGGCCGAGGTCCACCTCGCACCGGGGGACTACGTCTTCGTCCCCCCGAGCGACGACCACCAGTTCGTGAACGCCGGGAAGGAGCCCTTCGAGTTCATCTGCGTCGTCCCGGCGGGCGTCGAGGAGTAGGCGGCCGTGCGGGTCCTCGTCGCCCTGAGCGGAGGGGTCGACAGCACCGTCTCCGCCCTCCTCTTGAAGGAGGCCGGGCACGAGGTCGCCGCGGTCACGTTTTGGCTGTGGTCCTTCCCCGGAGCCCCAGACTACGGCGGGCGGACGAAGTGCTGCTCCCTTGGCCAGGCCTCGCTCACCGCGGCAGAGCTCGGGATCCCGCACCGCACGATCGACGCGAGCGCTGACTTTGGCCGGCTCGTTCTGGAGGACTTCCGCGAGCGCTACCGCCGCGGGGAGACCCCGAGCCCCTGCGGGCGCTGCAACCGGTACCTGCGCTTCGACCTTGCGCTCTCCCTCGCGGCCGTGGAGGGGTTCGACCGCGTCGCGACCGGGCACCACGCGCGGATCGAGCGCGATGGGGCGGGGCACCTCCGCCTGTTGCGCGGGAGGGACCCCGAGAAGGACCAGTCGTACTTCCTCTACGGCCTCCGCGAGGACGACCTCGGGCGCCTCCTCTTCCCGGTCGGCGGGATGACCAAGGACGAGGTGTTCGCAGTCGCGCGGTCGCACGGCCTCTCGGCCGCCGCCCTCCCGGAGAGCCAGGACCTGTGCTTTGCCCTGGAAGGGCGGACCGACTTCCTGTTCGCTCCCGAGGACCTTCGGCCGGGCCCGATCCTCGACCGGGTCGGCCACGAGGTCGGCCGCCACGACGGCCTCCCCCACTACACGATCGGCCAGCGCCGCGGCCTCGGGGTCGCGAGCGAAAGGCCTCTCTACGTCGTCGCCCTCGATCCGGTCCGGAACGCGGTGATCGTCGGAGGGGAGGAGGACCTCTTTGCCGACGGCCTCCTGGCGGGCGAGGCGACCTTTGTCTCCGGGAGCCCTCCGCTACACGGGGCGCGCCTCGCGGCCAAGGTCCGCTACCGCTCCCCGGCCGTCCCGGCCACGTTGCACCCCGAGGCGGAGGACCGGTTCCGGCTCGCGTTCGACGAGCCCCAGCGCGCCATCACCCCGGGGCAGATCGTGGCGCTGTACAAGGGGGACGCCCTCCTCGGCGGGGGGACGATCGAGACCGCCCTCCCGCGCCGCGGGTCGATCGCCCCGAGAGCGGAAGGGGCCGTATAATGGGCGTCACGGAGGGGTGGGCGAGCGGACGAAACCATCGGTCTTGAAAACCGACGGGCCGCAAGGCTCCGCGGGTTCGAATCCCGCCCCCTCCGCCAGACAAGCGGATCCTTCATTTGCTCTCGCTTCCCGGCGAAGGTAGAATCGGAGCACCACGGAGGGGTAGTCAAGCGGTCCAAGACAACGGTTTGCTAAACCGTCGATGGGGAATACCTCATCCGCGGGTTCAAATCCCGCCCCCTCCGCCAGAGATGCGCCCGTAGCTCAGGGGACAGAGCGTCGCGCTCCGGACGCGAAGGCCAGAGGTTCAAATCCTCTCGGGCGTACCCGTCAGAACCGTACCGAGAACGTCATCCTGAAGGTTCTCGGTATGGTGACGTCAGACGTACCACACTCCATCCCCCGGCCGCTTGACGCGGTCGAGGCCCCGCCCTTCCTTCCACGGGGACGCGCGGCATGCCCCCGGCGAGCCGGCGGGTGGGAGCTCACGGCGACTCGACGTCCCTGCGTCTGGTGCGTCTCTCCCGGAACGCCCATCGGGCGACGGCTGCCCCCAGCGAGACGAGTCCGGCTCCGAGGACGAGCTCCCAGCGCCAGCCCACACCAAGAAGGGCGATGGCGAGGCTCGCGGAGAGGACGGGGATCAGGTTCGACGCGGCCCCGAGAGCCGGGACGTCTCCGTCCTTCATCGCGAGGTCCCACAGCCAGTACGCGAGGGACGTGGGGAGGCACGCCATGTAGATCGCGACGAGCACCGTCGCGAGATCCGCGTCGATCCGGCCCCACTGGCGGACTCCGATGGCGGCCATGACTCCGCCCGCCGCAAGGAGGAAAACACGTGGCCGGGGTCACGTGGCCGGGGTCAGATCTTGACGCGACAGTTTCAGCGAAAGGGTGAGCATCTCGGCATATCGCTCTGGGGGCGAATCGGCCCGATGCTTCGGCAACAGACAAAGCGGGAAAGAGAAACGGCCCGACCGGGCGTGTCTCGATTCCGTCTGGTGGAGCCTACGGGACCGATCCGGGAACGCGTGTGGCCGTGGCCAGATGGTGGAGGGATCCGCTTTGCGCTGCGGTCGCGAGCTGCGCCTTGTCCCCCCTTCGCGACGGAGTCGACTCACGCAAACGGAGGAACGTGGCCCCGATCACTCAGCAGTGAGACAGCAAGAGTAGAGACCCCGCCGTTTGCCTCCCTCCAAACCGTTGCTTCAAGATCTCGTACCTTGCCGGGTGTGGGTTGGCGGCCGGCTTCTCTTTCAGGGACGGGGTGCTCTAGGCTCGCTGCGGATGGGAGTGCGCGTGGGCAGGTCGGACAAGATCGGAACGGCCGTGCGCCAGTTCGTGGGTCAGATGGACCGCCCTCTCGCAGGCCAGGACAGCATCCAGAGCGCAGCTCTTTCTGCAGCTCGTGTTCACGAGACCCGGCAGGAGAGGGCAGCCCGCACGAACTCTCCATCACATCTCGCATGACGGAGGTTCCCCATGCACTGTATCGG